>Ga0181520_10004921_pt1 | contig 21840 bp, 19 predicted proteins | sample PEATcosm2014_Bin_29_FD_132451 | JGI IMG/M metagenome (GOLD analysis project Ga0181520, IMG submission 132451) | Peatland microbial communities from MTU Mesocosm Facility, Houghton, MI, USA - PEATcosm2014_Bin02_30_metaG | ecosystem: Environmental > Terrestrial > Soil > Wetlands > Peat | place... | reverse complement strand
GAACTGAAGGACATGGTGAACCGCGAGGGTGAGAAGCCCGCCGCCGCAGCGGCGGAAGTGGGGTCCGTGGAATCGCCGGGGAGCACTCCGGAGAAATAGTCCAGCGCCGCAGGGATTGCGCTTGGGCAGGCGGCGCGCCTTGAAAGCCGCTGGAACAGGCCGCATAATCGAAGCGCAGGCGGCAAGTCTGCTACGTTGACTTTTCTTGTGAATCTACCTAACTCCATCACGCTAGCGCGCATCAGTTGCGTACCGCTATTCCTCTGGATTCTCTCCAGCACGCAGTTCCGTGCTGTGCACGGCCGGCAGGAACTGCTGGCGGTAGCGGTGTTTCTGCTGGCTTCTGCAACCGATGGGGTGGATGGCTACCTGGCGCGGCGGACGCACCAGGTGACAACCTTGGGAATGTTGCTTTCACCGCTGGCAGACAAACTGCTGGTGTCAACCGCTTACATTACGCTGGTGCAGTTTGCTCCGTCGCTGGTTCCGGCCTGGATTGCGGTGTTGATAGTGGGCCGGGAATTTCTGGTCACCGGGCTGACTTCGGTTGCGGTGCAAGAGGGTTTGACCCTGCGCGTACGCGACATCGGCAAGGGAAAAACGGTAGTGCAGATTGTCTCCGTGATCGCGGTGCTGATGGCCCATGCCTGGACAGTTTGGCCGGTAGCCAGCAAGGTGTTGCCCGGAACGGCGATTGCAATCGGCGCCATCTGGCTCATGTTGGCTGTGTCCCTGCTGTCGGCGTTTGCCTATTTCCGGGCATTCTGGACGGAAGCCGTGCTGCAAAGCACGCAGCGCCACGGATCGCGCCCCGTGGTTCTGAAACGGCCGGGTGACAAAAACGTGCGAGCCACCTAGAAGCTCTTCAGTCGTCGCACGGAATGCTAGCAAGCCAGGTGGGCCAAACCATGACAGAGTTCCCTGCTGAATATTCCGCCGAAGAACGGCGCTGGCTGTTGCGGCTGGCGCACCTGAGCATTCGCTCAGCCGTGAGCGGAACACCCATACAGATTGCCGAGGCAAGCGCGCACCTGCGAGAACCGCGTGGGGCGTTCACCACGTTGCACGCCGGCGGCGAACTGCGAGGATGCATTGGTTTTGTGATGGCCGTGGCTGGACTCGACCAGACCGTTCGCGAAACCGCACGTGCGGCTGCCTTGGAAGATCCGCGCTTCCCTCCTGTGACCGAGGCGGAGCTGGCGAACTTGAAGGTGGAGATTAGCGTGCTATCTCCGATGTTTCAGATTGCGCCCGAAGACCTGGTAGTGGGACGTCACGGATTGATGGTGAGTTACGAGGGACGTCGCGGACTGCTGCTGCCCCAGGTGGCTCTGGAGTGGGGCTGGGACCGGGAGACATTTCTGGCGCAGACCTGCCGGAAGGCGGGGTTGGCTCCGGATCAATGGAAGAGTGGCGCAAAGTTGGAGGCGTTTACCGCAGAAGTATTTGGCGAGACTGAGCCGGGAGAGAGCTTGCGCGATTAGCAAGCTGTTTCTCTGGAATCCGCCAGCGCCCTACTGAAAACCCCCTCCAAGTCGATTGGACGGGGGTTTTCAATTCAGAAAATCTGGCACCGGTTGTGGTTATTGGGCTGGTGCAGCCGCCTTGCAGCCGTGACCCAGGAGCAGCATTCGGCGAAGGTGCGAGGCGGGCTGGCATGGTGCAGGCTCGCCGATGGCTTCCCTGGATTGCTCCGCGCTGGCGGAACCATCTTCGGCTTGTAACACATCTCCCAGCTCCATCTCCGAGAAGGCGCGGGTGATGAGGGCGGTGGAAGACTCAGGAGTGGTGGAGAGCACGAGGACTTCTCCGAGGACACGCTTTGGAATGCGTTGGTCGGCGTCTGGCGCGATCTTTGCCTGACGGACGGCAGAGGGATCGGCGCCCTTAGGCAGCCGCTCGGAAGCGCGGTCAATGCGGTTCAGATCGCCGGGAGCATATCCGCGCAGCACGAGAAGGTAGTCGCCAGGCTTGATTCCCTTGTTGCCGCCGAAGTCGGTGTAGACGATCTGGCCGGTGCCGAGCAATCCGTCAAAATCCTTTGAGCCGAGGATCGATCCCCGGACCGCGTTAGGGGAGCCCTGAAAAGCGGCGAGCTGGATGTCTGTGGTGCGGAATGCGATGGCAGGTTTTTCCTGAAAGGGCACGACAACATCGCCGGGAATTGCCGTGTCGCAGGAAAAATCAAACGTGGCAACCGCGGCACCCTTCTCCACCGAGCGCACGGTAACCCAACCGACCTCCTGGTAGAGGGCACCGAGCCGGGCCAGCTTTTTGCGCTGCTCGGCGGCAGAGTCCTCGCGATTCGGATCGTCGGCCTGGCGGAGCAGGCTGTATCGCTGTCCTTCGACCAGCGCGGGGCCTCCGAGGAAGAGCTGAGTTCGTCCCGAAAACTGGTCTTCGTGTGGGCTTTCCTTGGCGCCGAGGACAAAGTTGGTGCGGGGAACGGCCTGGCGGGTCACAAAGCCGGAGCAGTAGAGCTGGCTGTAATTGGGACCACTTCCCTTACTGCCGACACCAGCTGGGGTGAAGCTGGATTGCGCCAACAGGGTCCCGGAGAGCAGGGTGATTGCAATCGTCAAGTGTTTCATTTGTTTCATTGGGTACACTCGTTTCAGCCGCGTCGCGGCGGCTTGTCACACTAGACCGCCAACGATGGTTAACCGGAAGCTAACAAAGGTGGGTGCAGTGGTCAAGTAACGTTGGACAAATCGGTTGACTGAAAGGGCACTTTGCCCGTTTTCCAGAACTTTGTGCGAGAAAAGTGCAATCAGCCATTGCAACCAGTCGAGCGCATCATTACCATTTGCCCACAAATGACTGTTGCCCCGATGAACTACACTGCACGCTCCCTGCGCCTTCGCATTCCGCGGATCTGCGTCTCGATTACAGCTGCCGATCCCGCCGAACTGCTGGATCAGGCGGAGGCAATCCTACGCGAAAACCCGCTGATTGAGCTGCGGCTCGATTACCTGAAGGCTCCGCTGGCGGCGATGCCTATGCTGCGCAGGCTGGTGGAGCAGCGTCCCGACGCCATTATCATCGCGACCTGCCGTCGTACCGAAGCCGGTGGCAACTTCAACGCACCGGTTGCGGCCGAATTGGAAGTCCTGCGCAAGGCAATCGATGCAGGCTGCCCAGCCATCGACGTCGAGATCGAGAGCGCCGAGGCGATCAGCGGGGCAGACTGGGAAGAGCTGCGCTCCCGCGCCGCTATCGTGCTCTCCAGCCATGATTTTCAGAACACCAGCAAGCTGGAAGAGACCTTCGAACGCATGCGGACGTTCACCGCCGACTTCTACAAAATAGTGAGCACCGCGACCTGCCTGTATGACAACGTGCTGATGACGCGCTTTCTGGAACACCACTGCTCCGAGTACTCAATGGTGGGCATGTGCATGGGCGAACAAGGGATGCTGAGCCGCATCCTGGGCATCCGGACCGGGGCTGCGTTCACTTTCGGCTCGGCTGGGCAAGGCAAGGAGACTGCTCCGGGCCAGCCTACGTATCGTGAGTTACGGGATTTCTACCGGGTTGAGCAGATCGAGTCGGTGACGAAGGTCTACGGGATCGCCGGTGACCCAGTTTCGCACTCGATGTCGCCCTGGGTGATGAACTCGGCCTTCCGGCGGGAGAACGTGAATGCCGTCTATTTGCCGCTGCTCTCCAGCAAACTCGACGACCTGCTTTCCACGATAACCGACCTGCCGCTGGATGGACTCAGCGTGACCATGCCCTATAAGCAGGCGGTGGTAGAGCATCTGGACAACAGCGACGTCCTGACCCAACGGACCGGGGCCTGCAACACCATTGTGCGCGGCAAGGACGGAAGGCTGTTCGGCTTCAATACCGACGTCTATGGCATTGTGGCCGCGATTGAGCCCCGGATCGCGCTGCAGGGCGCGCGCGTGCTGGTATTGGGAGCGGGCGGAGCTGCACGAGCAGCGGTATTCGGCCTGCGAGCCAAGGGTGCGGAGGTCTCGATCCTGAACCGCACTCCGGCGACAGCACTGGCACTGGCCAAGCAGTCGGGCTCAAAGACCGTGAAGCGCAGCGAGCTCGCAAAGCTGACGTTTGACATGATTTTGAATGCCACTCCGGTTGGCATGGGCGCGGATACGCAGTCGCCGCTGGAAGAAGACGCGCTGAACGCGCTATGGGTTTTCGACACGGTGTACAACCCGATTGAGACGCGCCTGCTGAAAATGGCGCAGGCCAAGGGACTTGGCACCATCAGCGGGGCAGAGATGTTCGTGCACCAGGCGGCACGTCAGTTCGAAATCTGGACGGGCAAGCCGGCGCCGATTGACGGAATCAGGCAGGTTTTGCTGCGCCAGTTGGGTGCGGTCGGGCCGGAAAACTCCGCGCCGATCCCGACGGTGGTTCAGCCGAAAGCCAAGACCGTGGCGGCGGTCAACGCCATTGCCGCCGTCGCCGGTGAGGCCGCGAACGAGGAAGTCCCGGAAGCCTCCAGCGGCGACGCACAAGCCACGGCAGATGCCAAACCGGTGGCAAAAACAGAGGAACAGAAAGCGGGGATGAAAGCTGCCGCAACCACGGCCGCCCCGGGGAAGACCTCTGCGTCAAAAGCCATAAAGGTTGCGTCGGCAAAGGCGACGAAACCCGCAAAGGCTCCGGCAAAGGTGGCAAGTAAGCCTGCGAGCAAAGCGGCCGCAAAGCCCACGAAGCCTGCGACAAAAAAGGCCGCAGCCAAGGCCGTAGCGAAGAAGAAGAAATAGCCTTGACTCTACCACCCTTGCTCTTCTCGAGAGGTACCCGCACCTTCTGCGAAACCTCCAGGTTCAGAGCTGTCGGCGCCGGTTTCAGAACCGTAGAACCAGGAATCAAGCGCAAAGGACAGAAGTGATTTCGGTCGTTTCTGCCCTTTCGCGCACTGCCTGAAGCGCCGGGAAGCTTTGCAATTGCTCCTGAGTACTGGTTTCTACGAAGCCTCTCTCTGGCTCTTGATATCAGAGTAGAGGACGACACGGTTGCGCCCCTGAGCCTTGGCTTGGTAGAGAGCGGCGTCGGAGGCTTCAATCAGGTCGCGCTTGAAGCGCGCTTCGTCAGGGAACATGGCCACGCCTAGGCTGATGGTGACGTGCTCGGTCTGCTCCCCGGCCAGAGTTTTGACCCCAGTAAAGAAGTTCGCCTGCTCGACCGCGTAGCGGAGGCGCTGGGCCACAAGGCTTGCACCCTGCAGGTCGGTCTCAGGCAGTAGAAGGATGAACTCCTCGCCGCCATACCGAGCGGCGGTATCAACCTCGCGCAGGTCGCGGGTAAGAATCGCTGCGACGTCGCGCAGAACGATGTCGCCAGCCTGATGACCGTGATTGTCGTTGAGGCGTTTGAAGTGATCGATATCGATCATGAGCAGGGCAACCGGAGTTCCGCGACGCTCGGCCCGGGCCAGCTCAAGATCGAGCTGCTGTTCGAAAAAGCCCCGGGTCTTAAGGCCGGTGAGGTAATCGTTGAAGGCAAAACGCAGCAGCGTTTCATTGGAGTAGTCGCGGGCCAGCATGCTCTCGGCGATGAGGGAGAGTATCCAGAGAAGCTGTGCGTCTTCGCGCGAGAAGCTATCCGTACGCTCACCGAAGAGCTGCACTGAGCCCAGGACCCGATTACGCACAAAGAGAGGCACCACGAGGACGCTGGCGGCGTCCATGGCCTGCAACAGCACGTCAGCCTGGGGCTGGCAGTGACGGGTGAGCAGCAACGGGCGTCCGAGCTTGGCCGCCCAGTAATTAAGAACGTTGGAACGGGTGAAGCTCTCCTCGTCGGGATCGGGCATGTTGCGGGTGACGCGGACGTGCATGACTTCGGCATCCTGATCCCAGAAATACACGGCGCCGCGCAGAAAAGTGACAATTTCGGCAGCGAGGTCGCAAACCAGGTTGAGCGTAGACGCAAGCTCCATCTCGAGTCCGGCGAGCATGCTCATGCGGAGTAGCACGTTGATCTCGCGGGCGCGCCGGACGATGGTGTCCTCGTGCAACTCGGAGAAAACCTCGACGGCGAAGCGCTCCAGCGGTTCGGATTCAGGAGATAACGACGACGAAGAAAATGCCATTGAACCCTTATTCGGGAGTGGACGTGATGATCGCCAGTGCGTGTTCTGATGCAATTCGTGCTCGATTTGCCGCCTGCGTGAGTGCGGCGACGCCTCCGCTCAATGACTATTTTTCCACTTTCAGTTGCCAAATTAGGCAATTCACTTTAGCATTGAAGATGGCAAGCACCACCTTAGATTGGCTGTAATTCACGGTCTCAAACTGTGGATTGGACACCAGAAAGCAGATTCCTCAATGGACTGGCAAGCTCGCAGGGAGAGGAACATTCTGGAGCGGCAGCGGACGCTGGATCCACTCCACATCAGGGCACAGGCAGCGAAGTGCAGGATCCTATGAACCGCCTCCCCCAAGCGATCTACCCCAGAACTTTTCCATTCAGTTGAACCTGGACCTGATATCCCGGAGTAAGCCCCTGCCGGGAGTGGTTGTGGAGAGCGAAGATGGCGTGGTACGCATATTGTATTAGCGAACAGGCAAATTTCCAGCAGGGCCGGGTTCGCCGCCCGTTTCTAATCGAGTCTCTTAAAGGCGTAAATGCGAATCCGGTGCGGGGATTTCCCTGTGGCGAGTTTGTGGTAATCGTAAGCGAAATTGAGCACGGACAGGCGCTAACCCAGCAGTCGGCCATGGAACATGCGCGAATTGTGAGCGAATGCTTCAAAGTGGCCACCCTGTTGCCCTTCAAGTTCGGAACCGTTTTTGAATCCGATGACGCACTGCGGCAGGCCATCCGCAATAACAAGAGGACCTTTGCCGACTCTATTGCGAAGCTTCGCGGTAAGAGTGAAATGCACATCAAGGTCACGGTCCGCGAAGGTACGGCCATCGCGGAAGTGCTTTCCGTGCTGCCCCACAAGGCTGGCGGAGAATATCTGACGAAACTGCGGGAACAGGCCAGCCGCGACCGCGAACGGCAGTCGCGCGCACGGGCACTTTCCCTGCAGGTCAACAAGTTGTTGAATCCGCTGCAGGAAGAGATTTCTTGCAAAAAGGTGACCACCGGGATCGTTCTGGACATCGCCCACCTCATCGATTCCGACGGAGTGGAGAAGTACCAGAGCCGGTACACGAGCGGGCGCCATCAGTTTAAGGACGTGGAAATCTCGCTCACCGGACCTTGGCCGCCATATCACTTTATGCCCAACCCGGGCAAGGTGCGCACGGTGCTGAACAACAACTAACGGTATCCAAGGTGTACAAGAGGCTGGCCGTTGCCAGCCTCTTGTTGTTGCATTTTGCTGTTGCATTTTGGGAACCGGATTGCGTTAGAGCGGCGCTGAGTGGAACAAGAGTACTTACAAGTGTTACCCTCATCCACATTCTAGAGACAGGAACAAGGAGACCGGCGTGCGCGTATTGCACGCGTGCGCCACTTTCAGGATTCACAGAGCCCAGAAAAAGCACTGCCAGAGGCAACCGTTTTCTGAAATGCCCGCTCTTAGACAGCTGGATTGGGATGGTTGGTATTCTGACGGCATTTATGTGTAACCACAGTGTCACAATTTAAACGATTGCTGTAATCAAGGCTGACCCCGGGGGAAAGGTCTCACAATGCAGGCAGCTGCCAGGACCAGAGTTTTGATTGTGGAAGATGATCGTGCTCAGTCCCACTTCCTGAGCGCTCACCTGATGCGGCGCAGCTACGACGTCAGTTCCGCCGCAAGTGGCGATGAGGCGGTGCGGATGTTTAGGGTGTTTGACCCGGCCCTGGTGCTGCTGGATGCGGATGCACGCGGCATGGACGGCATGGAAACCTTGGAGCGGCTGAAGCAGATTAAACCCGAAGTCTCGGTGATCATGACGGCCAGCAACAGCGCACCGGAGGTGATCTTCCGCGCTTCCAAGTTGGGAGCCGATGATTTCATCGCCAAACCAATTGACTTGGCGGCGCTGGATCAGCGGATGACCCGGTTGCTGGAGGGGCAGCGGTTGAACAGTGAGGTGACCCAGCTTCGCGACCAGGTGCGGCGCCAGAGCGATTTCAGTATGCTCTTTGGCACCAGTCCCAAGATGGAAGACGTAAAGAACACGATCGAGCAGGTGGCAGACACCAACGCTACGGTGCTGATCCGCGGTGAGAGTGGCACGGGTAAGGAAGTAGTGGCGCGCATGGTATTCTCCCATTCGCTGCGCCACGAAAAGCCGTTTGTGAAAGTGAACTGCGCGGCAATTCCGCACGAGCTGCTGGAGAGCGAGTTGTTCGGCTACGAACCAGGTGCGTTCACCGGAGCCAATCGCCAGAAGCTGGGTAAATTCGATCTGGCCCACGGCGGCACAATTTTTCTCGACGAAATCAGCGAATTGCATCCCGCGTTGCAGGCCAAGCTGCTGCATGTTCTGCAAGACGGCGAGTTTTCGCGCCTGGGTGGCAAACGCGATATTGCGGTGGACGTGCGGGTGCTGGCAGCAACCAACAAACAGTTGGAGCGCGCTGTAGAAGAAGGCATGTTCCGCGAGGACTTATTCTACCGGCTCAATGTGGTCACGATTCACATTCCTCCACTGCGCGAGCGGCAGGAGGAGATTCCCGTTTTTCTGGACTTTTTCCTGCGCAAGTATAGCGAATACTACGGCAAGCAGCCTCCGCCATTTACCGAGTACGCGGTGAGTCGGATGATGGACTACACCTGGCCGGGAAATATTCGCGAACTGGAAAACCTGGTGAAGCGCTATGTGATCGTTGGCAACGAGTCGCAGATCATCCGCGAACTTTCAACCCACAAGCCCCTTATCGCCTCATCCGCTGGGAGTACCGATCCGTCCTGGGAATCAAAGGGAAACGGCGCTTCCGGTGGAACGCGAGCGAACGTAAGACCTGCGGAGCCACTGGCGGCGGCAGTGGTTTCCGAGAGCGGCGAGCCGGAGACTTCGACCCTGTCACTGCTGGAAATTGGACGCCGTGCGGCCATGATTGCCGAGCGCGGAGCAATCGAACGCGTGCTGAATGAAACGCGATGGAACCGGCGCCAGGCAGCCAAGATACTTAAGGTGAGTTATAAGGCTCTGCTCAATAAGCTGAAGGTGATGGAGGAGCAGGATAAGGTCAACAAAAAGTCCTCCATTGCCAAATAGTGGAAACTTGATTCCACTTGTAAGATCGAGTTTTCACCTGGTCTGCGTACCGGACTAGGGAGCAGGAATAATCTGCCGGTTTGAATTCCTCTCCAATGAATGGCTTAGGAATTTCTTACGAATTTCCGCTTCGCTGGCCCGGAACGTGCATCAAAGAAAGTAACAAAGAGGCCGCAAACTCCAATGTACGTTCCTCTCAAGAAGTATCGACTTCTCAAGGCCGTTCCGACGAATTGGGGCGGTGCCTAACTTTTCCTACCTATCGTTGTTCCCACCCTCCCTTGCCTCTTTCAGGAAGCGACTCTCAACAGAGTCGCTTTTTTGCGCGCCCGGCCCGGTCAAGCAATGGCTACGGCGAATTCTTAATTCGGAATCTCCGACCGTAGCATCTTAATTCTGCGCGAAAGGCTGCAGCAATCAATTGACCGATGACCCGGCTGCGCATATCATTTTCGATTCGTGGGCAGCAGTGGCCCGGAGAAGGCCGCCGCAGGGTGGACTGAAACCATGGATAAACAAAGGCTGGAACACTACCGGAATTTGCTCGAGGCGCGGCGTTTGAATTTGCGCGCGAGCGTTGCCCGCACTGAGGAAGACGGCCGCGCAGCGCAGACAACGGACTCGGCGCAGGACGTTGCGGATCGTGCTTCAAGCTCTTATCAGAAGGAGTTTCTGTTCGCCCGCAGCAACAACGACCGGCAGTTTCTGCAGATGGTGGAGCGTGCGCTCTCCAGCATTTCAGAGGGCGTTTACGGAGAGTGCGAACAGTGTGGCGAGCCGATCAATGAGCGGCGGTTGGAGGCGGTCCCGTGGGCGCGGAATTGCGTGGCGTGCCAGGAAAAGCTAGAGCGCGGAGAACTGGAGCAGCAGGCCCAGGAGAACTGAGACAAACAAAGTACGTGAGCCGATGTTCACGGAACTAGATCACGAAGCAAATCGCTACAAAGCAAATGTGGCCGCCTTACCGGGCGGCCGCTCTCGTGTTGCCTCGGAGCGCAGAGGCAGCAATGGAAGTAGACCCGGCGATGGCCGTTCAGGTAGATCTGAGACCGTGGCAACACTGACTCTGCAACCCTCATCCTATGGCGCTTGGAGGAGAGCAGGCCTGTGAAATACATTTGGGGATTGGTTCTGGCGGGATCGTTGGGGTTAGTGGGTTGCGGTTCAGGGACGAGCAGCTCGTCCGCGCCGCCGCCGGGAGGGCAAACGTCGGGTAGCATCCAGTCCGTCAATCACATCGTGATTATGATGCAGGAGAACCGCAGCTTCGACCACTACTTCGGACATCTGGGCGCGTATCGCGCGGCGCAGGGCGCCGGTGCCGCAAGCGACATTGACGGAACTCCCGCGAATGTTTCATTGGTGACCTGGGATGGCTCGCCGAACGTCTCCCCGGTTCACATGAACACGATGTGCACTTATGACCTGACCAGCAACTGGCAGGAGACGCACAATACCATCAACCTGAATAACCCGACCCAGGTAACGAACAACCCTCCCATGGATGGCGCGGCAAACATGCAAGGCGGCTATTGCGTGCATAGCGCGGCTGCGCAGGTTCCTCCCGTTGCGTGCCCTGATCCGGCGGGGCTCCGTGCAGTCGGCTATTACACGGACACGGATCTGCCCTTCTATTACTGGGCAGCAACACAGTTTGCTACCAGCAATCGCTGGTTCAGCGCGGCTCCGGCGCGCACCCAGATCAACCGCATGTATCTGCTGGCAGCCACTTCGCAGGGGCACGTAGAACCGAACGATTCCACGTCCACCCCGCCCGACATCTGGAATGTAACGGCTAAATCGATCTTTGAATCTCTCCAGGACGCAGGCGTAAGTTGGAGAGTCTACGTCACGGACTTCAACCCTTCGACGCCATCTTCAGGTAGCTATATGGACGCGTTCTACCTGTTCACACCGAAGTATCTGGCGAACTTTGTAGACGCCAAAACTTTTGCTGCCGATGCTGCCGCCGGGACGCTGCCGCAGGTGGCGCTGATCGAGTCCGGCTATGAAACCCAAACCGATTTATCCGAGGTGGATGAGCATCCGCAGGCCAACATCCAAGTTGGAGCTTCGTACGTACAGAGCATGGTGAATGCCTTGATGAATGGGCCAAACTGGAAGGACTCAGTGTTCTTCCTCACCTACGACGAGTTTGGCGGATTCTACGATCATGTACCGCCAATGTCGACGGTGAATCCGGACGGCATTGCGCCAGTTGATATTCCGGCGGGTGCCCCGCAGGGAGACTTCACAATCACCGGATTGCGCGTGCCGCTGGTCGTAATCTCGCCATTCACCAAGCCGCACTTTGTTTCCAACACTCCAGCGGACTTTACTGCGATGCTGAAATTTATCGAGACACGGTTCAATTTGCAACCGCTCACCAAGCGCGATGCGGCGCAGCCGGACATGCAGGAGTTCTTTGACTGGACATCGCCGAACCTGAAGCCGGGTACACCTCCTGCGCAGCCAACCAACGGCGCATGCTACTACGACCACGTGCCGTAGCCAGTGCGCAAGCAAGCGTACCAATGCCCTTGCCCCGGCGAGGGCATTTTTTTGCCCGCTCTGCCTCTTAGGTCTTGTCTTCGAAGAAGATCTCCTGGACCTTGCGGCGCAGCAACGCCCCACCGTAGGCTCCGGCACATCCGGGTAGTGAGACCAGCACCGAGCCGGCAATGCTGGCGCGGGTGAAGTGCGCGGTAGGGATCACGTAGCTGGCAATGAGAATTGCCAGCGGTACCGGTACCCCGACCGACAGAACCCATCGCCACGGGCGCGCCGGACGCAGCAGGCCCAGTGTCATGGTGGCCACCGTGACGGCCAGGGCGGAGAGCAACGGGTCGGGCTCTTCCATGGTTTCCACCAAAACGTGGAGCATGCCGCAACCGACACCGAGGAGAACGGCAAAGAGTGCAAAGGCAAGTGGGAAGCGTTCACGGCTGGACGATGTCATCGAGCGAGGTCCTTACGCAGCGATTCTATTGTACTAAGTACGCCTGGAACAACGGCCCTGGTTCGCGGATGGCCGGCACTTGCAGCCGTCGGAGACGAAGATTATTGTGTGAGTCATGTTCAGAACCGTGGAAGATTTTCTTGAGACTTGGAAAATGGAGAGCAATTCGACGCTGCGGGTCTTCCGCGCGTTGAGTGATGACTCACTGCAGCAGAGCGTGGAGCCCGGCGGCTACAGCCTGGGATCCCTGGCGGGACACATCACCGGCAGCATCGTAAAGATTCCGGCACACGCCGGGCTGCTGCCGATGCCCGAGGGTGTACCTGCGCTGGCTACGGTGAGCGCGGTCCTTGCCGCTTATGAGCACAACGCCAAACAGCTTGCGGATGCGGTGGTGGAGAAGTGGAGCGATGCTCAACTGAGCGGGGAGGTTCCGGCCTTCGGACGCAGCTTCCGCAGAGGTGCGGTGCTGGCGCTCGTGGTGTCGCACCAGACACACCATCGCGCACAGATGATGGTGCTAATGCACCAGGCTGGGCTCAAAGTGCCAGGGGTCTATGGTCCTTCGCGCGACGACCTTGCCGCTAAAGCCGCGCAGAAGTAGCCGGACAGGAGATCTTTGTACGCTGTCGTCAAGTGATGCCAGCCCGCAAACTAGGCAACGGTTGCCGGGTAAGCAGGACCGGTTTTGCCCAGTTGGCGTAGCGCAGGCGTGGCGTGCTCGCCAGTTTTGTTCCCTAAGTGCCATTGCTCTGAGTAGGTTTTCTTCCAGGTAAGCCGTGTGTGCCTACGGTACTCTGCGTGCACTACTGAGGGAAACAACAACGGCACCAGAAGCTGACAATGCCGTTAGAACTCTGGAACAGACAGTGTTCCACATCAGGAGAGAGCGATGTCAGTAGCGGGAATTTTCAGCAGCAGTTTGTTCAATTACATCAATCAGAGTTCGCAGAACAAGACGCAGAGCTCACAGAGCGGCGCGAATCAATTCCAGCAGGAGTTCCAGCAGCTCGGTCAGGATCTGCAGTCGGGCAGTCTCTCGTCGGCGCAAGCGGATCTCACGGCCTTGCAGAACCTCGGAACGACGGCCACTAGCTCGACATCGTCATCGCAGAGCAGCAATCCCATCCAACAGGAATTCACTCAGCTTTCGTCGGATCTGCAGAGCGGAAATCTAACGGCGGCCCAGCAGGACTACGCCGCAATCCAGCAGAAGGGCTCGCAGATGCATCATCACCATCATGGGGGCGGGAGCGAAGCAGCGAGTACGAGTACGAGCAGCGAGAGCAGTCTGTTGCTTGCGCAACTCGGCCAGGCGCTGCAATCGGGCAATCTCTCTGCGGCTCAGCAGGCTTATACCAGCTTACAGCCGCTAAGCCTGTAACCAATGGACTGGACCCAGGTACATATGCAGAGCGCGTGCACGCGGGCACGCGCTCGTTCCACTTGCGCTTGGAGAATTTTCGGTCTACTCGTACTTGTAGAAGCCGTGGCCTGACTTACGGCCAAGCCAGCCCGCATCCACCATGCGGACAAGCAGCGGGCAGGGGCGATACTTATCATCGCCCAGTCCGGCGTGCAGCACGCGCAGAATATCAAGGCAGATGTCCAGGCCGATGAAGTCGGCGAGAGTGAGCGGGCCCATGGGATGCGCCATCCCGAGTTTAAAGACCTCGTCGATCGCCTCGGGCGTAGCTACGCCTTCCATCACCGCAAATATTGCTTCGTTGATCATGGGCAGGAGCACGCGATTGGCTGCAAAACCGGGTGCGTCGTTCACCTCGACCGGAGTTTTGCCGAGACGCTCGGAGGCAGCTTTGACGGCCCCGTAGGTTTCATCGCTGGTAGCCAGCCCGCGAATGACTTCCACCAGCTTCATGACCGGAACCGGATTGAAAAAGTGCATGCCAATGATGCGGTCCGGGCGCTTGGTTTGTCCGGCCAGCTTGGTAATGGAGATGGATGAGGTATTCGAGGCGAGGATGGTTTCGGGCGGACAGAGCTGATCGAGCGCCTGGAAGAGCTGCTGCTTGACCTCAAAACGCTCGCTGGCGGCTTCCACCACAAGCTGGCAGGCGGCCAGGGCATCCCGTGAAAGCGTACCCTGGATGCGGGCAAATGTGACATCGCGCTCGGCAGGAGTGATTTTGGATTTCTCCACTTCCCGTGCCAGATTCTTGGAGATGGTGGCGAGGCCGCGATCCAGAAAGCGCTGCTCCACTTCGACAAGGACTACGTCGAATCCGGACTTGGCGCAGACGTGGGCAATTCCGTTGCCCATGGTTCCAGCGCCAACGACGCCGATGGTTTGAATAGTCATAAATGTGATCTCCTTGTGCGGATTTGCCGAAGCAGCGGCCAAGCGAACGCATGAGTGTATCAGAGGCAGGCATGGATTTTTCGCCGAAACAATCCCTTCGCGTAAGGGCGTTTTCGGCTGCTTGATCTTCTTTACTTTTGGCTCGGTTTGCGGCTTGGAGCTTTATGCGACGAGGCTAGCAGGGGAGGTGCATACTGATAGGCTGCAGCGGCCATTACGGAAAGCATCTCGCCAACATCCGCCACATCATCCATGTTTCGGAGCGGAACCAGATTCGCAAAGGCGGCAAAGATCAGCCGGTGACCGTTCGCCGCATCCACGTATCCCACCAGCCCCTTGCCTAACAGCATCACCCCGTTATTCAATCCATTGGAAACCACGTAGGAGCCGGTCTTGGCGCGGACATGACCTGCGGCGGGCGAGTCTTTCATCAACTCCGACAGCGTGCCGTCGCGGCCCAGCACCGGTAACGAATCGAAAAACAGCCGCCCGTACGGCTGACTGGACATGTAGGCGAGAAACCGAACCATGAAATCCGGAGAGAAGGCAGAACCTACTCCGCCCTCGCCATCGAGTTGAGAAACTGATTCCGGGTCCAGTCCGGCATCCGCCAGAAATTTCCTCTCAACTTCAAGGCCCTTTCGAAATGCGTCCTTGGAGCTGTGAGCCAAAATTGCGCCCAGGAGATAGGGCGTCATCGCTGCATGCAGATTCTGGCTGACCTTCAGGGTAAGTTTCACCTCCTCCTTGAACGGAGGAGAAACGTGCTCGGTCAGCAATTTTCTTCGCGCATCGGTCTGGGAAAGGTTCAGCGTGCTCCCCTCGGTAGGAGCTTCAAGAACGATCTTCGCCCATCGCAATGCTGCACGAAAACCCTCCGCGGCAAACAATACCGGATCTTTCACTTTATAAACTGCCAGCGCTTTCTCGCCCGCAGGCACGTTGCCCTCCAACACAACCGTGTGGGAGCCGTCCGCTTCGGCAACATCGGAGGTAAATCGCAGCTCCGCATCGGACTCCGCTTTCCCGGTTTTGACCTGGTTGATCACCTTCAGGTATGGCAATTCGGGCGACACTGAAATCGACACGGGACCACCCGGGGAAGACGCAGCGGCCACCGTAACATCGAGGACGTTGTCGTTCAACATCACCGGCGAGATCGTGGTGTGGGTTGCAGGCTCAACCTGGTTCGAGGGAAACAAAGATGCGTCTATGATCACGTTGCCGCGAATTCTCCAGATTCCCTTCATGAGCACGGCAGACGCCAACTCCTTGAACACCCGCAACGGATCGCCACGTACGGGCACTGCCACCGATACTCCGGCATAAGAGTGATCCCTGGCGACGTAATCCAGGGTATCGTCCAGCTTCACTCGCCCAGAGAGATTCGGGTCGCCGCTTGCAACCAGCACGAGATCTCCTTGTAGCGTGCCGTCGGGAGTAATGCTGCCCGTGTGATACACACGGGTGTGAAACCGGTAATTCTCACCGAGCAGGGCGAGTGCCGTACCTTCCGTCACGACCTTGGTGGTGGAACCAGAGGTGAACAACTTGTCCTGATTCATCGCAACCAAAACCTTGTGGCTGGTCAAATCGTAGACTTCCACCCCAACCATGGAATGTTTGAATACCGGACGAGTCGTGATCTGCTCTATGCGCTGCAGCAAGGCCGAAGCGTCTTGAGCGCTTGCGGGAATGGCAACCGGCATGACAGCACACAGCAGTGCAATGAGTTTCCGCAAGTCTTTCTCCGGATGACAGGGTCAGTGCACAACTCACATACTTAATACAGATGTCGGATTCGAACGAAACGCGACAAAGAAGTAAGAACGAAGTAATTGGTGTGCCGCAACGCGATACGCGACGGCAGGAACCACAACAGGAGCTCCGGACCGCTCCAGGGCTTCTGTTGGTTGCAAATCTCTGAAGATTACTGCTGTTTGGCGACCGAGAGGCGGGCTTCGGCACGGGCCAGCGCGGTCGAGGCTTCCTCGTAGGCAGCACCGTCCTCCGCCTCTTTGAGCTGCCGGCGGGCACGGTCGCGCGCAGCCTGGGCGCGCGGCACGTCGATGTCTTCTGCACGCTCGGCGGTTTCGGCAAGGATGGTGACCTTGTCGGGAAGAACCTCGGCAAAGCCCCAAGCCACCGAGAGGCGCGTGGCCGTGCCGCCGTTGGTGTAAACGATTTCGCCGACCGCGAGTTCCGTGATAAGCGGCGCGTGGCCGGGAAGTACTCCGAGATAACCATTGCGGCCGGGAATCTGGATCTCTTCGGCGCGGTCTTTTACAACCAGACGCTCGGGCGTTACGATTTCGAGTTCGATAGTGTCTGCCATGGCGATGTCCTGAGCCTCCGCAAGAGCATGAAAGCAGGCTTGTGCGGAGCACCCGTATCCGTTACGTCTTAGACTTCATCTGCTCGGCGGCTTCCAGAACTTCGTCAATGGAGCCCTTCATGTAGAAGGCCTGCTCAGGGATGGCATCGTGCTTGCCATCGATGATTTCCTTGAAGCTGCGCACGGTGTCCTCAACCTTGACGTATTTGCCGGGAAATCCGGTGAACTGCTCGGCAACATGGAAGGGCTGCGACAAAAAGCGCTGGATCTTGCGGGCGCGCGATACCGTGAGCTTCTGTTCTTCTGACAGTTCGTCGATGCCCAGAATCGCGATGATATCCTGCAGGTCCTTGTAGGTCTGCAGCGTGCGCTTTACGCTCTGCGCCACGTCATAGTGATCCTGACCGACAATGCGCGGATCGAGAATGCGCGAGGTGGAAGCCAGCGGATCAACCGCCGGGTAGATGCCAATTTCCGTGAGGGCCCGGTTCAGCACCGTCGTGGCATCCAGGTGAGCAAAGGTCGTGGCCGGAGCCGGATCGGTCAAATCGTCGGCGGGCACATAGATGGCCTGCACCGAGGTGACCGAGCCCTTCTTGGTCGAGGTAATGCGCTCCTGCAACTCGCCCATTTCGCTAGCCAGATTAGGCTGGTAGCCTACCGCCGAAGGCATACGGCCGAGAAGTGTTGAGACCTCCGAGCCCGCCTGGGTGAAGCGGAAGATGTTGTCGATGAACAGCAGCGTATCGGCGCCCTCGGCGTCGCGGAAGTGCTCCGCAACGGTGAGGCCGGTGAGGGCGACGCGCAGACGCGCCCCTGGAGGCTCGGTCATCTGGCCATAGATGAGCGCAGCCTTGGATTTCGAGGGGTCGCCCGCAACGATGACACCGGAGTCCTGGAATTCGAGCCATAGGTCATTGCCCTCGCGGGTGCGCTCGCCGACTCCGGCGAACACCGAGTAGCCGCCGTGTTGCTTGGCTACGTTATTGATGAGTTCCTGAATCACTACGGTCTTGCCAACCCCGGCGCCACCGAATAGGCCAATCTTGCCGCCCTTCAGGAAGGGCTGAATAAGATCGATGACCTTGATGCCGGTCTCGAACATTTCAGCGCGGGTGGACTGCTCATCGAAGGCCGGCGCCAGCCGATGAATCGGCATCCGCGTTTCGGAGTTGATGGGGCCCAGGTTGTCGACCGGCTCGCCAATTACGTTCATGACGCGCCCCAGGGTCTGGCGGCCAACGGGAACGCTGATGGGACCGCCGAGATCGATGGCCTGCATGCCGCGAACCATGCCCTCGGTCGGTTCCATGGCAACGCAGCGCACGCGGCCTTCGCCAAGGTGCTGCTGCACCTCGAGGATGACATTGATGGGCTGAGGAACCCTGAAGCCATCGCTGACCACGCGCAGCGCGGTGTAGATGAGCGGAATCGCCGCCTCGGTGAACTGCACGTCCACGGCCGGTCCGGAGATCTGAATGACGCGTCCAATGTTTTCAGGCATATATCAGCTTCTTTGCCACCAGGCCTTGGAACTGCCCAGCAAGCGGAAATTTTAAAATCGTGCAGGCAGCTCAACCAGCCACCCAGAAACTTCTGTTTACAGCGCCGCCGCGCCGCTGACAATCTCGATGATCTCCTTGGTGATCGCGGCCTGACGGGCGCGGTTCATCGTGAGCGTGAGCGAGTCGATCAGGTCACCAGCGTTATTCGTGGCAGAATCCATGGCGGTCATGCGCGCGGCGTGCTCGGCCGCCACCGACTCCAGCATGGCGCGGTAAACCTGCGCGATTACGTACTTGGGCAACAACGCGCGAAATAACCTGACCGCGGGCTGTTCATAAATGTAATCCACTGGAGCGGCTCCAAAGCCAGCCGCTTGGCGATCGATCTCGGCAGTGTCCTGCTCACGGAGTTCAACGCCCGCGCTGGTCGCGGCTTCGCCGGCGCGCTCACGCTCCTCCGCGGAGAGCTCGATGGCCTGCTCGATATCGCGCTCACCGATTTTTCCGACCGGCAGAACCTGCTCAACCACAAGACGCTGCGCGATCACGGATTTGAACTCGTTGAAGAGCACGTACACGGCGTCGATTTCGCCCGTCGCGTAACGCTCGATGATGTCTTCGGCAATCGGCGAAACTTGGCTGAACTGCGGAACTTTGAGGATGCCAAGGTGCTCGCCGGTGACACGAATATCTGTGTTACGCGCTTCGCTGGCGGCCTGCGCAGGATAACGGCGGCGGAAGTAGTCCCGGCCTTTACGGCCTACGCACTCCACGTCCACGTCGAGATTCGACTTGGAGTCAAGGAAGCGCTGCGCCGCCTTGAGCAGATTGGAGTTGAAGCCTCCGGCCAAACCACGGTCTCCGGTGACCACAACCAGAACGATGTTGTGTTCTTCGCGGGTTTCCAACAAGGGATGCTTGGCCTTGCCCGTCACAGGATCGAGGACATCCGCGCGTTCCACCAGCGACCGCAGAACGTTGGCCAGCATCTGCGCATAGGGACGGGCGGCCAGAGCGCGCTCCTGGGCGCGGCGAAGCTTGGCGGCAGAGACCATCTTCATGGCCTTGGTGATCTGCCGTGTGCTCTTCACACTGCGAATACGGCGCCGGATGTCCAGAATGTTAGGCATATTTGTTCGCTCTGGCGTTGTCCTTAATGAGCAGCCGTAGCCACGGCTGGGTTAGTTCCCGCGCTGCTTTTGGAACTGCGCTCAGACAGAAAACGTTCTTTGGCTTCCTTGATGGTCTTGCCGAAATCGGCCCGAATCTCGTCGGTAAGCGCCTTCTTCTCCGCCAGATTCTTGAAGAGCGCGGGATTCACGGTCTCCACGTAGGTGTACAGAGCCTTCTCGAAGGGGCGCACATCTTCGACCGGCAGGTCGTCCAGAAAGCCGTTGGTGCCGGCGTAGATCGCAAGAACCTGGTGGGTGAACGGCAGCGGCTCGAACTGCCCCTGTTTGAGCAGCTCTACCAGACGCGCACCGCGATTCAACTGAGCCTGCGTCGCCTTGTCGAGATCGGAGCCGAACTGCGCAAATGCCGCCAGCTCGCGGTACTGCGCCAGGTCCAGCTTAAGGCTCGAACCCACCTGCTTCATCGCCTTGATGGCCGCCGAGAATCCGACGCGGGAGACCGAGATGCCAACGTTCACGGCTGGCCGTACGCCGGAATTGAACAAATCGGCTTCGAGGAAGATCTGCCCGTCCGTGATCGAGATGACGTTCGTCGGAATATAGGCCGAGACGTCGCCCGCCTGGGTTTCAATGATGGGCAGCGAAGTAATCGAGCCGCCGCCATTCTTGTCGCTCAGCTTGCTGGAGCGCTCCAGCAGACGGGAGTGCAGATAAAACACGTCGCCCGGATAGGCTTCACGCCCCGGTGGACGGCGTAGCAGCAGCGAAATCTCACGGTACGCCGCAGCGTGCTTGGAAAGATCGTCATAGATGATCAGTGCGTGGCGCTTGCTGTCGCGGAAGTATTCCGCAATCGCCGTGCCGGAATACGGCGCAATGTACTGCAGCGGCGCGGGGTCGGAGGCCGAAGCCACAACCACTACGGTGTAATCCATGGCGCCAGCTTCTTCCAGCGTCTTGACCACCTGGGCCACCGTCGAACGCTTCTGGCCAATGGCAACGTATACGCAGATCAGGTCGCCGCCCTTGTTGTTGATGATCGTGTCCAGGGCAATCGCGGTCTTGCCCGTCTGGCGGTCACCGATCAGCAATTCGCGTTGCCCGCGGCCAATGGGAATCATGGCGTCAATCGACTTGATGCCCGTCGCCATGGGTTCGCGCACGGGCTGGCGGTCAATCACACCTGGGGCGATGCGCTCCACCGGATTGAACTCCGTGGTGGCGAGCGGGCCCTTGTCGTCGATCGGCTGTCCCAGTGCGTTCACCACGCGGCCAATCAGGGCATCGCCAACCGGCACGCTCATGATGCGGCCCGTGCGCTTGACCTGATCGCCTTCTTTAATCTCGGTCGCTTCCCCGAGGAGCACGGAGCCAACCTGATCCTCTTCGAGGTTCATGGCAAGGCCCGCAATGCCACGCGGGAAGGAGAGCAGTTCGCCAGCCATCACCTTGTCCAGGCCATGAATGCGGGCGATGCCATCGCCGACGGAGATCACGGTGCCGACTTCATCGACGGTGATCTTGTTTTCGTAATTTTCAATCTGCTCACGAATGAGCTGGGTAATCTCGTCTGCTTTGATCTGGGCCATTTTCGCTCTCAGCTACCCGCTGCCCGCTATCCGGCAACAGGAGGACGTACGGAATCAGGAAATCTATCTCTAGCTCTCGGTTAACTGCTGGCGAATGCGCTGCAGCTGCCCGCGCACCGAGCCGTCGTATATCGTACTGCCCACTCGAACCTGAACCCCGCCGATCAGCTTCTCGTCGGTGGCATAGTGCGGCAAAACCACCTTGCCCGTAAGGCGTGAGAGTTCGGCGACGAGCGTGGCCCGTTGCTCGGGACCAAGTTCCTTGGCGCTGACAATTTCAGCGTCAACGCGCCCGCTGCGGCTGTTGAGTTCGGTATCCAACAGCTTCGCAATTTCAGGCAGCAGCGCAATGCGATCCTGGTCGATGAGCACGGCAACAAAGTTGCGCACCGGGTGATAAGTAACGCCAACCCGGGCGGCGAGTGCATCGAGAAGCTTGCGCTTCTGCTCTACAGGGATGGCGGGCGACTCCCAGACCTCGCGCAAATCGCGGCTCTCCTCAAACGCCGCCACCAGCGAACGCACCTGTTCCACGGCTTTGGTAGCGTCCAAACCGGCATCGGTAATAACATCGGCCAGAGCGCGGGCATAGCGGCTGGAAACGGCTGCCATTAGTGATCGTCCTTTCCCAACTGGGCGGCAAAGCCGCGAACCAGAGCCTGATCGGTGGCGTCATCCACCTTGATCTTCTTCTCCGCAAGTTCCACCGCAAGGTCCGCAACAAAAGACTTAAGTTCGCGTTGCGCACTGCGCGCGGCGGCCGAGATTTCCTGCTCGGCGGCGGCGATCACGTTCTTTGCATCCTGCTCGGCGGCGGCCTTGATGCGCTCTTCCTCCACGCTGAAATCGGCCTCGG
>Ga0181520_10004918_pt1 | contig 21847 bp, 17 predicted proteins | sample PEATcosm2014_Bin_29_FD_132451 | JGI IMG/M metagenome (GOLD analysis project Ga0181520, IMG submission 132451) | Peatland microbial communities from MTU Mesocosm Facility, Houghton, MI, USA - PEATcosm2014_Bin02_30_metaG | ecosystem: Environmental > Terrestrial > Soil > Wetlands > Peat | place... | reverse complement strand
GTCCCCCTCCCGGCACGGGAGGGGTGGGGCGGCGGCGAACGGCACCTCACCCCCCGGCCCCCTCTCCGCAAGCGGAGAGGGGGAGCACGGCAGGCGGCCCCTGCCGTTAGTTGTCCCCCTCCCGGGACCCGCGACGGGCGGCGCGGCGGCGAACGGCACCTCACCCCCCGGCCCCCTCTCCGCAAGCGGAGAGGGGGAGCATGGCAGGCGGCCCCTGCCGTTAGTTGTCCCCCTCCCGGCACGGGAGGGGTGGGGCGGCGGCGGACGGCACCTCACCCCCCGGCCCCCTCTCCGCAAGCGGAGAGGGGGGGGAGCACGGCAGGCGGCCCCTGCCGTCAGCCGTCCCCCTCCCGGCACGGGAGGGGTGCCCGCGAAGCGGGCGGGGTGGGGCCGTTGGTCGCCGCGACTACGCCAGAACAGGTGCGATTACATGGGCATCAAGGTCGGAATCTGTGGCGTCGGGTCGTTCGCAGACTGCTTCATCCCCTTGTTCAACGCTCACCCGCTTGTCGATGAAGTCACGCTTTGCGACCTCGACGCCGACAAGCTGAGCGCGAAGTCGGCTCATTTCGGCATTCCGCACACCGTGCCGTCGCTCGACGCCCTGTGTGAGACGGATGTCGATGCCGTTGCGATCATCACGCAGAATTGGCTCCACGGCCCGCAGGCGATACAGGCGCTGAAGGCGGGCAAGTATGTCTACTCGGCGGTGCCTTCGGCGATTACGATGGAGGAGATCACGGGTATCGTCTGCGCGGTCGAGGAGACCGGCCTGACGTACATGGTGGGGGAGACGAGCTACTACTACCCCTGTGCCATCTACTGCCGCGATCGCTTCCGCAAGGGCGACTTCGGGCGCGCGGTGTGGGCCGAAGCCGAGTATTACCATGACTGGGACCACGGCCTGTACGAGGTCATGCGAGAGCGCGCGGGCGATAAGTGGCGCGAGTTTGGGGGCGGGCCGCCGATGTACTACCCCACACACTCGACCAGCATGGTCGTCTCCGTGACCGGCGCCCACATGACCCACGTCTCGTGCCTGGGCTTCGTCGATGACCATGAGGACGGCGTCTACCGCGCTGACGCCAATGTGTGGGGCAATGTCTTCAGCAACGAAGCCGCACTGTTCCGCATGTCGGACGGCAGCATGGCGCGGATCAACGAGTTCCGGCGTATCGGCCATCCCGGTACGGTCGGTCTGAGCCTGTACGGGACCCTCGGCAGCTACGAGGAGCAGTCGAACGCGAAGGTGTGGGCGACGAAGAACCACGCCGAGATGACCGACGTGTCGGAGTTACTGGCTTGCACCGGCATCCCGGCTTCGCAAGTTCAGGGGACGATGGCGGCGGTGACCTCGGCTGACGGCACCCATTGCGAGGCTTCGCGGGTACACGATCTCTCGCGTCTGCCGAAGGAGTTCATCGGCCTGCCGAACAGCCACAACGGCTCGCATCAGTTTCTGGTTGACGACTTCGTGATCGCGTGCGTCAACCGGGCCCTCCCACCGAACCACGTGTGGAACGCGGCGAGGTATCTCATCCCCGGGCTGATCGCCCACGAGTCGGCGCTACGATGCGGGGAGCTTCTCGAAGTGCCCGACCTGGGCGACCCGCCGGGCTCGTAGTAAGTCGAACGGCGCAACGGCAAGAGCGCTGAACGGCCCTAACACCTTGGGGGATTGCATCCCCCAAACCCCTGCGATATTAAACATCAAAGGTCTTGGGGATGCGAGGGTCTGGGGGGCGCAGCCCCCCAGGGTGTAGAGGCCGTCGCCGTTCGCGTCTGTCAGCCCCTCAGCCGTGACCGTCATAGCCCTGGAGAGCCCCGCATGATACGCGACACCTCCCCGAAACGCCGCTTCCTTCGCGCTTTCTTCGGCGGGAAGCCGGGCCGGATGCCGGTCGGTAATGTCGTCTCCATCGCCACGCTTGAACTCCAGCATACAGCCGCCACCTTCTTCCCCTATGCGCACACCAAGGCCAGTGAGATGGCGACTCTCGCGTCGGCCGGACACTGGCATCTGCACTATGACACCGTTGCGCCGGTGTTCAGCGTGGTGCAGGAGGTCGCGGCGTTAGGGGCCGAGGTCGACTGGGGCGGGCCGACGATGATGCCGAGCGCACGCGCGCATCCCTTTTCGGGCACGGACCGGTTTGCATTCCCTGCGCGCTGGATTGAAGCACAACCGATCACCGTCGTGCTCGAGGCGATCCGCATCCTGCGCCGCCATTTAGGGGACCGTGTCGTCATCGTCGGCAAGGTGATGGGCCCGTGGTCGCTGTCGTACCACATGATGGGGACCGAGGAGTTCCTGATCTCGACGCTTGCCGACCCCGACCGCGCCCGCCGCTCGCTCGACGCGCTGAAGGGCGTCACCATCGCCTTCGCGAAGGCGCAGATGCAGGCAGGCGCGGACGTCATTTGCCTGGCGGATCACGCGACCGGCGGCATGGTCTCTCCGCTGATGTATCGCGACATGCTCTTGCCGCTACACAAGGAGATCATTGCAGAGGCCGCATGTCCGATGGTCCTGCACTGCTGCGGCAACACGGACGACCGCATCGCGTATTTCGCCGAAGCGGGCTTCGACGCGTATCACTTCGAGTCGCAAGTGAACCTGGAGCGGGCTGTCGAGATGTGCCGAGGGAGAATGGCCCTGATCGGCAACATCAACAACCCGAGCGTGCTGCTGAACGGGACCGAGGAGGACGTGCGGGCTGCGTGTCTGCGGGCCATCGACGCCGGGGTGGACATCCTCGCGCCGGAGTGCGCCGTGCCGCTGACAACACCGACGCGGAACTTGAAGATACTGGCAGAGGCTGCGGTGGCATGAATCATCGCTACCGCGCCCTGGCCGCCATGCTTGGCGAACCGGTTGAGTACACCATCGTACTACCGCCGTGAGACAGCCTTGCCTCGATTCTCCACTCTTCCTTCCTTTGTTGTGTCACCCAAACCTGAAGACCTCGGTTCTGCCGATGCCCGTGGCGCTTTATGGCCCGAAGCTGCCGGGGAACCGGACGCGAGCGCAGCTTCGTGTCGGCCCCCCACGGCGCTTCGATGGCGATGGTCCGATACAGGATGGGAGCATCGTAGTTTAACCGCACCTTGACTGCCGTCTAACTGCCGCTTAACTTCCCTCTGAAACAATACCCCCGTAGCACACAAACCACTATGGGAGTGACCAACATGCGAAACCGCAAAGGCTTTACGCTCATTGAGCTATTGGTCGTGATCGCAATCATCGCGATCCTGGCCGCGATCTTGTTCCCTGTCTTCGCGCGGGCACGTGAGAAGGCACGCCAGACGAGCTGTCTATCCAACCTGAAGCAGATGGGGCTGGCCGCTCAGATGTATGCTCAAGACTACGACGAGCAGTTCTGTTACGCTCCGTCAGGCACTTACGGGGGCACCAACTATTACGGCTACGTTGGATCCTGGGCTTACACCCTCGACGGGAAGACTTGGAACATGACGCTGGGCACCCTCTTCCCCTATGTCAAGAACTCACAGATCTTCATCTGCCCCTCCGATACCATAGGTAGGACTACGGGCAGCAGTTACGAGATGAACATCAACTGCTCGGGCGTGGCGATGGCAATGCTCACCCAGCCGGCTTCGACTGTTCTGTTCGGGGACTCGATCATGGACGATGGCGAGTTCGGCCCGCCCCTCAACGCCGCGAATAGCAACAATGAGATTGGCAATTTCATCCACAACAACGGAGCCAACTACGCCTACGCCGACGGCCACGCCAAGTGGTCGAACCGAAGCACGGTTACCAACAACACTATGTCGGCGCCGAACATGTTCTGCACGAATCAGTAACGCGCATGATCGGCAGGCCCAGAGCGCATGTGTTGATGGAAGGTCTTGCGCCAGGCGTCGACGCAGTTGATGAAAGTGGTGGCCATCCTGTGAGAAGATGCCTGCGACGTTGCAGCGTCTGGAGAGCAACCGGGCGCGGCGGATATTGGCCGAGAGATGTCGCTGAAAGCCTTGCAGAGCTGAATGCGGGTTCAAAGGCCGCGCTTCAAGGTATCTCTGCCGTGGACGAGTATCGACCGATGCCGCTGCTGCGGGCGTTTGGTGGCGAGACGTGACAACTGGGCCTCTCGCCACCAGACCGCCTGATCCAGCAGGCTTTATATCAGGTGCTGCAACCGGTTTTCGAGCCTCACTTCTCGGAATACGGCATTGGGCTTCGTCCCAGACACGGGGCTTTCCAGACGGTGCAACCAGCCCAAGCGTATGCGGCCGAGGGCGGCGACGACCATTGAAGCGAGGATTGCGAGCGGTGACCGGCTGTTCGTCATGGGATGCCCCTCACCGCCGTTGGCTCGACGCTTTGCCTTCAGCGTCTCGCGTTGCCGTCCTTACGGGGTCCTCGAACAGCGGAACCCGATGCTGTGGGCACCAGCCGTCGGATCACTGTGGGAGCGATAGGAGCACCGAAAAACCCTGGGATCGTCGTTGAACCAGGAGCCCCCGCGCAGCAGTCGGTGCCCACGCCAGTAACCAAGACGGTACGGCCCCCGAGGGTCGGTATCGGGCGACTTGGCGTAGTACTTCTCCGAGTACCAATCCTTGCACCACTGGAACACGTTACCAGCCATATCCAGCGCCCCACACCAACTCGCGCCCGCCGGGAAATTGCCTACGGGGTAGGTCCTACCACCTGGTCCCTGATTCTCCCGGTTACAGCACTTCTTCGGGTCCCACTCGTTGCCCCACGGGTGCACGTGGCCCTCCGGCCCCCGAGCCGCATATTCCCACTGAGCTTCTGTCGGTAGATCCAGCTCGTAACGCTGGCAATATGCCTTCGCCTCAGTCCAGGTCACATTGACAATCGGGTGGTCGTCGCCCTGCCTGCTGAAGAGAGGGAATCTCACCCCTGTCTCCTGGCAGTACGCTCGGTACTGGACATTCGTCACCGTGCACTTCCCCAGCCAGAAGCCCTTCGTGATCCGTACCTGGTGCGCCGGATGCTCTTCATCCTCACCCTCCCCCTGAGGGCTGCCCATGATGACCCCCCCCGCCGGGACCCACACCATCTTCCCGCCGTCCGGTCCGACGATCTCATCACCGGCTTCAGTCCCCTGCTGCTCCCACGGCTTGGCGTCCTGGGCGAGACAGACAGTGGCAGCGGCCCGCTCGACTCCCTTGACTGTCCCGCGACCACTCTCATCGAGATTGCCGATCACCTCGATGCTGGTGTTGGTCGCCATCGCCAGGCGAACGGTGGACACGAAAGCGGGTTCGCTCGTTACCCAATGCGTCGTGTCCCTGTGTTCCCCCTCATCCTCGATAGCGAATTCACAACCCTCGCCATCGACTGCGAACGCCACCACTTTGCCCCGCCTTTCAGGCTCTCGCGCTGTTCTCTCGGCGAAAAGCGCGCCCGCCAGCCGTGCCATCAGGAAGAGGACTGCCATGCCTCCGAAGCCAACTGGGTAGACCGGCCATAGCCATCTATCCGCCGGGGTCCGCGCGATGGCGTAGCCAGCGGCGCAGGCCGTCAGCGCGAGTATCATCAATGGCCATGACGACCACAAGGTCGCCCACGTGAGAATCGCAGTCCTCAGACCGCTCCCCAGCCGGCCGCTGCGCTGGGCCCGGTAGGCGGTACGGAACTCGAACGGTAGGAATAGCGGGGACCACATGACGATCGAGAATGCCACCGATGTCCAGGCCTCACGCACGGGGGGCTCAAGCATGAAGCCGACAACCTCTACGGCCACGAGGGCCGGGGCCAGTATGGCGAAGAGCACCACGACGTTCCGCAGGGAGATGGCCTTCGTGTTTCTCGTTGCCAGCCTCTCCGCTTCCCGCGCCAGCCGATCCACGTCTCTGGCCAACCTGAACTCATCGCGCAGACCCATGCGCCTCATCTCCGGGTGCCTGTCACTCCGGGGTCATCCGTATCCAGTTGAGTGTCGTTCCTCACGGGCTGAACACCCGCCCATCTGACATTCGGATTCGCCGTCGGAACCAGACATACCCTCTTCCCAGGTCGCAAAGCCGTGCTCCGCCAGATCCTGTTGGCATTGATCGCACTCTGGAAGGCGTGAAGCTACCCAAAGCACGCGCTACTGCGGCAAAGGGCCGGAGACCCCTCGTGGCTTCACTACTGACGGATGGCTTGCCATCGGGCTGCCCGTTCTCGTCGCTGCAGTGCTGGTACTCCCCCGTCCGCGCCCCCCGTGTACCTACACCTCTCCGGCCATCGCTCGCCGTCCCCTCTATCCCCCGATCCCCTGCGCATTAGACGCTCCAGCCCGGCGGAAACCGTCAGCTTTTCTTGGCGGCGGCAAAGTTTTTCGGGAAAGGCCGAAACTCTTTGACGGTTCGTGATAGGCGAAATCGTCTAATCGAGAGAATGTGGTCGGGGAGGGCAGGCTATATGAGCAATGAAACCCGGGACTTCGAACTCGACTTCGGTGAAATCACGCAAGGCCATCCTCGCGGGGTATACCGCCTGGTGCGCCGGTTCGTCGACGACCCCGAGGAGGCGTTGGACCTGACGCAGGAGGTGTTCCTCCGGGCCTTCTTGCATCGCGATGAGTTCCGCTCCGAGAGCGCCTTCAAGACATGGCTTTACCGGATCGCCATCAACCTCTGTCAAGACGAGCGACGCAGACGCGCTCGACGCCAGGCACGAGAGGTCTTGACCCCGGAAGTTCTCGAGACCGACAGCGGCGAGGCCCCGGCGCTGGAGGGGCTCATCGCCCGCGAGCGCAGCGAACGGCTCGAGGAACTACTCCAGGCTCTGCCTCCGGACGAATACGTGGCTATAGTGCTGCACTATCATGGCGGGCTGCCCCAGCGACAAGTGGCGGAGGTCGTGAATGCCAGCGTGTCTGCCGTCGAGTCGCGATTGCGTCGGGCGCGGGCGCGGCTGGCGCGCTGGGCTGACGAAGAACGCGAGGTGGTCCCTGCCCGCAACACGGACGGGCAGCGCTTCCTGACCGTTGGGCGCGTGCTTTTGGGGCTGCGCGACCACCAGGCGGCGGTGACGTACTGCGAGAAAGCCGCCCGGCTCATGCCAGATGATACGACGGCGCTGTGCGCTCTCGGCACGGCCTACTGGCAACTGCGTAACCTGGATGGAGCCTGGGAGATGGCCCAACGCGCGCTGCGTGTGGACGGCAATTGCGGTGAAGCGCACAACCTGTGCGGTATCGTCCACGGCACGCGGGGCGATCGCGAGGATGCCATCGCGGCCTTCCGCAGGGCAGCCGACGACGACCGCTCGCCGGCGCGGGCGCGAGCCCACGGCAACCTCGGCGTAACTTATGCGTTCATGGGGCGCTGGGATGAGGCTGTCGCGGAGCTGGAGCAAGCGATTGCGCTGGACCCCAACTACGGCATGGCCTACTCGCACCTGGGGAACATCTACCTGAGGCGAAAGCGGTATGAGGAGGCCCTCCGCTGCCAGGACAGGGCAACGGCGCTGGACCCGCCCTTCTTCCAGGGCCACTTCAACCGCGGGGCGGCGCTCGAGGCTATGGGCCGGATGGACGAGGCCGTCGAAAGCTACCGCCGGGCCAGCGAACTGGCCCCCTGGTGGATCGATGCCCACGGAGCGATGGGGCTGGTCCTGCACGCGCAGGGGCGGCATGAGGAGGCCGAGGCGCAATTCGGCACCGTGCTGTCTCTCAGCGGCGGCGCCGCATACGGGTCTTACTTCAAGGGGCGCGCTTTTCTCGCCCGTGGGGACGAGGTGAACGCCCTCGCCCATTTCGAGCAGGCGGCTCGGGAGGGCCAGGACTGGGCCGAGCCCCTGCTCTGGCTGTCGCAACTGCATGAGGGACGGGGCGATCTTGCGGCGGCCACCCGGGCGGTACGCGAGGCGCTGGAGCGTGAGCCGGACAGTGAAGAGGCGATCGAACGGTTGCGGGCGCTCGCGCAACGGGAACGGTGACCAGGGCCGCTCGGAAGTGGAGGCCGCTGGGAGCCATCAGGCCTGGGGTTCGACGCGCGGGCGAGACACGGGCGTCCCAAAGGGGGAATCCCGGTTGCGATGGTGAATCTGTACAACGATGGGCGGCAGTTCAGTCCATTGAGGAGCGACACGCAGTTGACATCGAGGCTGTCGACTTGGGGCCGTTGAAGACGCTCGAAAGCGCCACGGCCCAATGACCGCGCGTCACCAGGCGCGCAAGGAGGCGAACCGCAGTGAGAAGGGCACTTTGGTTCGGAACTGCCAACAGGTGTGGACGGGCCCTCGCGATCGCGACAATCGTGCCGGCGCTCGCCATCGCGGGAGGTGCAGTCGCGTGGCTCTTGCTTCGCTCTACTCCGGAGAAGACGGTCGCTCAGTACCTGGCGTACGCCAAAGCCGGCGATCAGCAGAAGGTGAAGACGTTGGTCTCAGCGGAGACGCTGAAGGCCTCCGCGGAGTTGGAGAAGACGATGGCCAGTCAGTTCGGAGGAATGGTCGGAGGCACCAGCCTGCTTACTGAGATGGCGCCTACCCGCCACATGGACCTGGAGGTCAAGGTCGGCAAGGCAGAGGTCAAGGGCAAACTCGCCACCGTGCCGGTAACCTACAAACCGAAAGGGAACGTGGGCATCATGGCCAAGGCGTTCGACAGACCCATGCCGGTGAAGTGCGTGAAGGAAGGCTGGCGCTGGAAAGTGGACTACGCTGACGAACTCAAGATGTCACAGCAGTTCATGGGCCAGTTCGCACCGGCCGTGAAGGATAGTCTTGCGAAGGCGTTTGCCGGGGGAATGTCTGACGCCCTCAAGAAGATGGGGACGCCTGGTGGAGCGGCGTCGCCGCCGGACACGCCGGCCAGCGGCACGACAGGAGCCGCGTCGGCTGCCGAACTGGTGCAGCAGGGGATTACCGCCAAGCGTGCCGGGAATCTGGCCCAGGCCGCAGCCACGTTCGCAGACGCCATCAAGGCGGACGCCGGCAACTGCGACGCTCACTGGGGGCTGGCATGGGTCCTGGTGGATCAGGGGAAGAAGCAGGAGGCTCGCGCCCACTTCGAGCAGGTCTCCGAACTGGCCACTGACTCGAAGATGCGGGACGAGGCCAAGGCGGCCCTGGGCCGGATCAAGTAGCTACGGGATGAGTAGGCGATGGCGCCAACGCGGCCTCGTAATGTGATGGGCGGAGGCGGTCGGTTACTCGGGGCGTTCCCATTGGCGAAGTGTCTTGCCGCACGACCGGCATCGAACGAAGTATATGCGCACCACAGGAGCGTTGAGCACGTTGCCCACCTGCTGGCGGCGGTAGTCGGGCCGCACACTCTCTTCCGTCGAACCTGGATCGTGAGCGATGGCGGGAGGCCGTGTCCGGGTGAGCTTGACGGCAGCGAATGTGAGACCCGCAAGCACGATTGTGGCGCAACAGACTGCAAGCGGCTTGCCGGTGTCTTTGGGCGTGGGCCCTTGTTGCGCGCTTCTGGGGGCGAAATAGAAGGCGTATGACAGCCATACTATGGCAAGGAGAGAGAGAAGAACGCCGACTACAATGGCCGCCCTGAGCCTCTCGTGCCAACCGGCGTAGTCGCGTTCAACCGTCTCGCGCTCGAGGCCGTCGAGCGACGCACAGGGGATCGTGTGCATACTGCGGTTTTCCACTTCCGGGTGCGAACTGCGCCTTAGGCGACGCTCCGCTGCTATTTGATGGAGCCCGCCGTCAGGCCGCGCACAAGATGCTGCTCCACGCTCAGGAATAGCGCCACAACCGGCAGCGTCGCGAGCAGTGCCGCCGCCATCAAATACTGCCACTGCTGGGCATATTGCCCCACAAAGCTCGGGATCGCGACGGTGAGAGGCCGGTACTGGTCGCTCGACACGAAGGTGAGAGCGAACACGAATTCATTCCAGGCAGTGATGAAGGCGAAAATGACGGTCGTTACCACGCCTGGCAGCGAGACAGGGAGAATCACCCGCAGGACCGTTTGCAGCCGCCCACAGCCGTCGATGAAAGCGGCCTCCTCGATCTCCTTGGGCACGGTTGCAAAATAGCCGGTTAGTAGCCAGATGCTGAAAGCCAGCGAGGCGGCCGCGTTGGCAAGGATCAGCGCGATGTAGACCCGTCCTCCCTCGAGAAGCCCGTAGTTGGTGAACTGGGAGAACAGGGCGATGATGAGGACGATGGGAGAGAACATTTGCGTCGTCAACACGATGAACAGGACGGCGCGTTTGCCCGCGAACTGCAGCCGGCCAAGCGAGTAGGCGGCAGGGACCGCACATAGCAGGTTCAGCAATGTGGCGCCGGTGGCGATGATGAGGCTGTTGGCGAAGTTGCGCGCCAGCGGCATCCGCTCGAAGGCTTCGACGTAGTTCGCCAGCCTGGGATGGTGCGGCAGGAAGGCATACCCGGTCGCTGTGCCGGAGATCTCACCCGACGTTTTCAGTGAGGTGGCAATCATCACTGCGAACGGGAAAACGATGGCGATGATGATCGGGATCATGCCGGCGATGAAGATTGCTTTGGTGAGCGGCGACAGTCTCATTCGGGCGACAGCGCCTCCTTCGCGTGGAAGCGCGTGTAGATCAGGGAGAAGACCAGTAGGAACAAGAAGGTCAGCACGGCCATGGCGTACCCCTGTCCATAGTCGCGCTGCGAAATGGCCGTTTGGTACATGTAAGTGACGATGATGTGGGTGCCGTTGGCAGGGCCGCCCTGGGTGAGTGTCCAGATGATGGGGAACGAGTTGAAGACGTAGATCACGTTCAGGAGCACCGCAACCAGGAGCACCGGACGCAGCAGAGGCAATGTCATGGTGCGGAATCGCCGCCAACCGCCGGCTCCGTCGATCAGCGCGGCTTCGTAAATGGAGTCGGGAATGGACTGCAGGCCAGCGAGCAGCACGATTGATGTGAACGGAATTGAGACCCAGATTCCCACGATGATGACGCAGACGAACGCAAGCCCGGGGCGAGCCAGCCAAGCCGGGCCGGAGCCCGATACGATGTGCAGCGCCGTAAGGATGCCGTTCAACGGTCCCTGTGTGGGGTGGAGGATGAATTCCCAGACCGCGGCGCTGATAACAAGCGACGTGGCCCAGGGGAGCATGATGAGCGCACGCATCAAGCGGCGTCCGGCCAGTCGCTCGTTGAGAACGACGGCGACGAATAGCGACACGACGATCGTTACAATGACGACGGCAGCCGTCCAGATCAGGGTCTGCGGGATGATCTGATGCCGGAACACCGAACTGCCCAGCACGGCGCGGAAGTTGGCGAGCGTCCCGAAAGCTCCGGGGTTGCCTTTCCGGTCCACCTCACTGAAGGATGCGTAGAAGGTCCGCGCTATCGGGTAGAAGATGATCCCGACTACCAGGAGCGCGCTGGGTATGAGTGTGATGTAAGCGATCAGGTGAGTGCGAATGCGCGACATTGGCTGCCTGTAACCGTACCTGGGTGGGATAGCGCTATTTGCCCTTCGCTGGCTCGTTTCCCTGGAGAATGGTGTCTACTTCCTTCTTGGCGTCGTCGAGGGCCTGTTGCGGCGTGGCGTTGCCGATCTGCGCCTGTTGCACGCCGACGATGATCTTATCGGCGATGGCGTTCCACTGCGGGTGCAGCGGGACGAACATGCCTGTATCCAGAAGCGACAGGAATGTGGTCCACTCGGTGCTTTTCTTGACGAAGTCGGATGCGGCAACGGACTTGAGTTCGGGGATCATGCCGAATGTCTCCGCCCACTGCTGGCGCAGTTCGGGCTTGTAGAAGAACTCGACGAACTTCCAGGCGGCCTGCTTGTTCTTGCAGGATTTGAACATGATCAGATTGTCCGTCACGGCCATGGTCTTCTGCTGCTTGTTGCCGGGGATCGGCGCGATGCCGTACTTGAGGTTCGGCACGTCCTTCTGGAGCATTTTCCAGAACCACGGGCCGGTGATGGTCATCGCGAGCTTGCCGCCCTTGAACATGTCCTGCAAGCCCTCGCGGTTATAAGCCGTCGGGTTCGGCTCGGTGCACTTGTCTTTGTTGATGAGGTCACAGACGAACTGGAGCGCCTCGACCCCGGCGGGGCTGTTGAAGGTCGCCGACTTGCCATCCGGACTGAGGATGTCGCCGCCGTTGCCCCACAGGAAGTAATACCAGTAGACGTCAGTCTCGACCTTCGCGCCCTGTACCCCGAAACCGTAGATACCCTTGTCGGGTGTAGTGCACTTCTTGGCGACGGCGACGAGCTCCTGCCAGTTCTTCGGCGGTTGGACATTTGCCGCCGCGAGCAGGTCTTTGTTATAATAGAGCGCTCGCGCGCTGACGGCGATGGGCAGCCCGTAGAGCTTCCCCTGGTATTCAGCGCCGTGCAGGGCCATCGGGATGAATCGGTCCCGCATGTCCTTGGAGACGTACTGGTCGAGGGGCTCCACGGCGTCGAGCTGCACGTACTCGGGCATCCAGAGCGTGGCGATGTTGGCGAGGTCAGGGGCGTTATTCGCAGAGACCAGGGTTGAGAGCTTGTCTTTGCCGTGGTCCCAGTCGATGACTTCGATGTCGACCGTGATGTCGGGGTTCGCGGTCTCGAAGTCCTTCTTCACCTTGTCCATGAAAGGCCGCGTGTTGGTGTCATACTCCATCGCGAGGAACTTGATGGTCGTCTTGCCGCCGGACGAAGCCGGAGCGGTCGCGCCGGTCTGCGGCTCCTTCTTGCCACACCCGGCAACGATGCCACACAGGAGGACGGCAACGGCAGCGATGGACAGCAACAGGATGCGGCGAATGCGCATGACATAGCACCTCGCAGAGAAGAGCCCGAGACTCACTACAAAGCCCGCATGGGCGGGCACGGGGGCATTATATTCCCGCGAACAACACGCGTCAACACGCGTCAACACGCCGCGAAGCGCGGACGCGAACGGCAAAGATGCTGCCACGGCTGCAGCCGGTTTCTTTGCGGCGCGGCCATAGCGAGGACGATTGGTATTGCCTAACTGCACACGCTTCGGCACCCACAAAGGCGCGGCCGCCCAGAGGCTGCTGCTTCTGATTCCCCTGCTATCGCTCGCGTCTTTCACAGGCTGCCGCAGTGAAAGCCGCTACAGGAGCGCCGCTGCGCTGGAATGGCAGCGCAAGACCCAGGCTGCCCGCGAGGCCGCCCAAGCCGCCCCGACAGACGTCGAAGCGCAGGGCCGCTGGGTCGCCGCGGCGACCGGACTGTCGCAGAAGACCGCCGTTGAGGCCTTCGCCAGCCCAGGGGAGGCCGAGGCGCTCGCACAGGACGTGATCGCACAGGCGGAAGCCGCCTCGGCGGGTGCGGTGAACGCCGCCCCGAGCGACCCGGGCGCGCACATTCTGCGCGCGTGGGCGCTGGCAGCGAGGCCTGCCCACTGCCGGACCATCGAAGACGCCTGGGCTTCGGTCGGGATGCCGGCTGTGCAGGAGGCCGACTACGCCGCTCAACTCGCGCGCAGCGATCCACAGTATGTCCGCTCCGCCGCCGACCTCCGTGTCTACCTGTATGCGCGCTTGCCTGATCTCGTCAGGCCCAGCCCGCTTGGGGACGTTGTGGTCCGCATCTGGTCGGCTGATTACAACCGGACATCGCCCGATTCGGGGGCCGACGCTGCCATCGCAAGTTGGCGCGCGCAGTCGCGAATCGGGCTTATCGATTTCTATCGCAAAGCGGCCGAATCCGGCGGCCTTGCGGCCTGGCCGCACCAGACTCTGGCGTGGCTGTGCGACCTCGACCCAAGTGCGGTCGCGTTCTTCGGCGCCGCGACCACGAGCGGAGCGGATGCCAAGACTGCACTCGATGAGTGGGGGGAGGCTGGCCGGCTCTATGAGCGCAACGTCTACCTGCCGCTGTTGAGGGCGGTTCGGATGTTCGAGGCGGCTCAGCCGGGATCGAGTTCCGGGCAGGCGTCTGTCGGTTCCGATGCAAAGGCCGCCGAGGCTGCGGCGTCTCCTCTGGTGGCAGCGGCCCGCTGCAGCAAGCTCGATCTGCCGAGGCTGGCGACGCCGAGGGCCCTCGGGCAGGCGTGGCTGGACGCTGCGGGCGTGCAGGGCCTACTGATGTCGCCCCGGTTCCTTCCGGGCGTGCGCAGGCTGGCGGTCGGGCAGTGTCTGCTGGCGGCCAGCAAGGCAACGGAAGGGCGTGTCGATGTTTGCGCGTACCTGCTTGAGGGAGGGGTTAGCTGGTCGAAGGCGCTGATGAATTCAGATGTGGGGGAGAGGCTGACGACACTGGCCGGAGCGGACACGCTGGAGACCTTCGCCTCGGCCCTGCAGAAGTTGTCGGCTGCTCACCCGGAGTTGAGGGGCGCGCTGACAGAGGCGCAACAGGCGCTGCCGGAGGCGCAGCGGAGGCGGTCGCAGATCATGGAGGCCCTGGGAGTGCGCGGAGCCGGGGGGCGCTAGTAGTACAACCGCACTTCGGCGTCGACGCGCCGGTGTATGGCCCGAAGGGCCAATAGCCGCTAGCCAGGCCCGAAAGGGCCTGGAGTTAGGGGCACTCTGCAATGGAGCCCTGAAAGGGCGACAGACGCCGTGGCTGACGCGTCTGCCCCCATCGGCTGTCGCCCCTTCGGGGCTATGTGGTATGTCATCGCCGGATTCCAGGGCCTCGCGGCCCTGGCTAGCGGCTATTGGCCCTTCGGGCCAGACGGCTGGACCGGACAGGCACCCCACTTACGGTTGTACTACTAGCGCAGCCTTCGGGCGCGCGGGGGGGGCGGCCGGGTTACGCACTTCTCCGACTGAGGACTCTCGCTACCGCCTGAATCAGGTCGGTCCGCTTGAAAGGCTTGCGCACGCACTCGACTGCGCCGAGAGCTACGACTTGTTCCTCGATGCCAGGGGCGGTCACGCCCGTGACGACCAGTACCGGCGGCGGTTCGTCGAGTTCCTTGGTGAAGGCGATGACATCGTTCCCTCCCCCGCCCGGCATGAGCAAGTCGGTGATGACCAGATCGAACCGATCGGCATTGAGGGCTTCGAGAGCCTCGCCGGTTGCAGCCACTTGAACGACATCGTGACCGCCGGCTGTGAGGATGGCCGTGATCAGGTTCGACAGGCCCTTCATGTCCTCGGCCACCAGGATGCGGGCGGGGGAATCCACGCATAGCTGGTGCGTCGCCTCGTGAGTGCGGTCACGCGCATCTAGTGACTGGGCGGATACGTGGCTGATCGGCAAGGCCACCTCGAAAGCCGTCCCCCTGCCTATGTCGCTCCACACGCTGATGGCGCCGCCGTGGGCCTGGACGATCCCCATTGACACCGACAGGCCCAAGCCCGTCCCCGGCGTGTCGCTCTCGCCCAATACCCCCTTCGTCGTGAAGAACGGCTCGAAGATATGCGGAAGATGGTCGGGGCTGATGCCGGTGCCGGTGTCGGCGACGGTGACCACGATGCGCCCCGGGTCGGAGCCATTGGGGGCGTACCTTGCTTTGATCGTTAGCGCCCCGCCCGCAGGCATGGCGTGGCATGCGTTCATAAGCAGGTTGAGGAAGACCTGCTCCAATTGCTGGCGGTCGGCGTGGACCCGTTGCCCGGTGGTGTTGAAATCTCGGGCCACCTGGATACCCGCGTTTTCAATGTGGTGCGCCGTGAGGGCCATCGCGTTCTCGAGGATTGTCTCGATCTGAACGGGCTCGCGCTTCGGCTCGCCGGGGCGGGCGAAGGTCGTCAGGTCCCGGCAGATCTCTCTGCCACGGACGGTCGCCATCGAAACGATTTCCACGAGGGCGTTGTACTGCTCGGCGGTATTGCTTTCGCCGGCCAACTCGCCCTGCAGCATCATAACGGCCATGAGGTTGTTGAACTCGTGAGCCACGCCTGCGGCAAGCTGACCTACGGCGGCGAGACGTTGCGCGTCTTCGGCCCGTTTCCGGTCCGTGACGTCGATCCCGATGCCCCAAAGCGACCACCCCGGCACCGGCGCCTGTTCCGAGATGCTCGACCAGGCGATGGTGCGCACAGCCCCGTCCGTGCATGTGGTTCGCCACTCCCAGTCTCGGTAGTTGCCCCCGCGCACGGCCCACTCGCTGAGCATCCTCTGTCGGTATTCCGGGTCTGGGTACAGCATCTCATCGGCTCCGAGATTGCCGACGATCTCGTCTTTACGATAGCCGGTAACGCGCTCACACTCCTTGTTCCAAAGCACCCGCGTTACGCGGTCGTCGCCATAAGCAGTGACCATGACCGGCATGTTCTCTATGACGGACCGCAGCCTTGCTGCGCTTTCGTGCAGGGCCGCTTCCGCGCGGGCTTTCTCGCGGATTTCACTTTCCAGCCGCTCATTGGCGGCACGCAACTGGGTGGTGCGCTGCTCTACGAGGGACTCCAGGTGGTCCTTGTGGCGCTGCAGTTCGTGTTGCGCGTTGGCGAGGGAAGTGACATCGTTGAGCGAGAAAACGAGGAATTCGACCTCGGCCGCATCGTCGAGGACAGGAGCAATGGTCCAATCCCAGTATGTTGTGTCCCGGTCCAACTGGTCGCCGAAGACGAGGGGGTAACTCCGAGCGGTCACGGGCCGCCTGGTGGTAATTGCCTGCTCGAACAGCAACTGTGCGTCGGACGGATACAGGTCGAAATGGTTGCGCCCGATGAAATCCGACGGGGCGCGTTCGCACGCGTCGGCGTAGGCTCTGTTCACTCGGAGGAAGTTGAAGGAGCGGTCGAGCAGGACGAGAGGGGTGAGAGAGTGCTCGAAGAGCGCGTTCACTCGCCGGGACTGTTCGTCGAGTGCGATCTGTGTGCGCCGTCTCTCGCTATCGGCCTCGATCGCGTGGAGCGCGAAGGCGATGTCCTCGGCCACTTCAGTGAAGAGAGAGTGCTCCTCAGGGTTAGTGCTCATCTCCACGGGGAGCGAGACCAGGAGCACGCCGTGGACGCGTCCGGCATGGGCGAGTGCGATGGATAGGGTGCCTGCGCCGATTTCGGCTTCGGGTCGCAAACACATCTCGCAGGCCTCGCCCGCCTGCTCGACCACGACCTTGCCAGGCTGCTCCAAAGTTGCGGCGATGCAGTGCGGGAACTCCCCACGTGGCAGCGAGGCGATGCGCTTGGAGAAACGATCCGCATCCTCGGCAGTGAACGAGTCGGCGACGTTACCGTCCCGGTCGAACCGCACGATCCACGAGGAGTAGTACCCCCTCGTCTCCGCCAGCAGCCGACAGGCCTCCTGGAGCAGTCTGTCGCGGTCCTTCTCGTGCGTGATGAGCTGGTTGACGTTGCGGATCGCTCGCAATACCGAGTTCAGGTGTGCTATCCGCTTCTCGGCTCGCTTGGCCTCTGCCCGCAGACGGTGGGCCTCGAGAGCTGCGTCAAGGGCCTTTGGGAGTCGGTCCGCGAGGGCTACCGATTTGACGACGTAGTCCGCTGCCCCGGTCTTCAACGACGCGGCGGCAATCTCCTCATCGCCCCGCGCCGTAGTGACGATGACCACGATGTCAGGATGTGCCGCGCGGATCTGCGGAAGCGCCTCGAGGCCGGTCAGACCGGGCAGAAGGTAGTCGAGGATGACGGCATCGAAAACGTCCTCTTGCAGGAGGACCATCGCGCGCTGCGCGTCGTTCGCCTCGACGACATGCGCCGTCCCATAGTGGCACTCCAGCGCGTCGCGGACCAACTCACGGTGGTCGGGATCGTCATCTACCACCAGGATGCGTAATTCGGCCTCCGTCACCGTGCAGCACCTTCCTCGGGGTGATGGTTCGTTAGGGTCCAGTAGATGTTGAGATCCTGCACCTTCTGCCGGAAATCATCGAAGTTCATCGGCTTGACCACGTAGCTGTTCGCGTGGTTGAGGTACGCCTGCACGACCTCGGCCTCCTGCTGGGAGGTCGTGAGCATCACGACGGGCATCGCGACGAAAGCAGGGTCATTCCTGATCGCCTTCAGGACGGTCAGCCCGTCCATCCCGGGCAGCTTGATGTCCAACAAGCATATCGCCGGGTCCTGGCCTTTGCGTCCGGCGTGCTTTCCGCGCTTGTAGAGGTAGTCCAGCGCCTCCTCACCGTCACCCACCCAGACGACCGGATTGACCACCTTCGAGGTCTTAATGGCGTCCATTGTGAGTTCGGCGTGGTCTGGGTTGTCCTCAACCAAGAGGATGACGCCAGTGCTGTCAGCCATTCTCTACACCTGCTTTCATGCAGAAGTGGCCGGTCGCTAATCCGGACCGGGAAGTACGCAAATCGGATGAGTGGCCGCACTCGCCAGACACATCTTTCGGCTCATCCGGGGTCGTTACCGATCCTACCGTCGCTTGGCGTCCATGTTCGCACAGTACATGTGACGCTCGTTCTATTCGACGCGTTCCCTGTCTGTCCTCCTCGCCGCGGATCACGTGACTTCGCCGGCGCGCGCCACACATCGGACGGGCGGCAACCGGAGACACGAAGACGGCGGACCGTTGACCAGCTTGCAGGTCTCTCAGTCCGCCGTCTTTCATGCACTTGACTTTCAGCAGAGCTGCTGCTGTGGAAGCGTCATGTCACAAAGGGCTTACTGCCCGCCGCCCCCGCCCCCGCCACCACGGCGCCCGCCGCCCATGGTCAGCATCGGCTGGATGGCCGCTAGCTGGTCGGCCGTGGGGACTTCCTTCATCTTCGCGTCCATGTCGGGCTTGATCTTCGCCATCGTGGCCATGGCATCTTGCATCGCAGCCTGGCGGTCCTGTGCGGCCATGACGGTCTTCATGGTCTCCGCGCGGGTCGCGAACGATGTCTGGAACGTCGGACGCAGCGCGGCCACCTGGGCGTCGGTCAGGGTCAGCCCGAAGGACAACGCGGTCCAAGCGCGGTCCAGATACATCATCGCACCCTGTCCGCCACCGCGCCCGCCACCGCCGCCGCCCTGTGCCCATACTCCGCTTGCGAGAATGGTGACAAGTCCGACAGCCAAGAGCAACGACCACAGCATTACCTTAGAACGCATGGTTTCATCTCTCCCTCCGGTTCCAGCCGCGATGGCTGAATGACCCGGGTCGCTATATCTGCGGCTAACGCCTCAGTTACTCGGATAGACGTACTCCTGCCGTGGATTGTTCACCGGGGTTCGCTCTTTGTCCGGCGTGCTGCACCGGCACGCAGCGCAGCCGGCTCAGACGGCCTCGATGACCAGCAGCTCCGAGGTCAACGCTCCCTCCAGGCGGATGGCGAGGCCCTGGCTCATCAGTATGAACCCCTCGACTTCGCAGTTTTGCCCGCTGTTGTCGAAGGTCACTCGGTAGCGGCGAGACAGGTCCAGGCCGCGCAACCGCAGCAGGTACTCCGGCTCGACCGGGGCGGAGAGCTGGAAAAGGCCGCAGATGGCGCGAGTGCGGTCTCGCGAGGCCAGTTCCAGCACTCCCCATCCTTGCGGATCGGGGCCAGGCACCGTGGGCGTGTGGTGATAGATGCGGCCTGTGTTCATAATAGGACGCACGAAGTCCTTGTATAGGCGGATCAGGTGCTTGGCGCGCTCCAGAACGTGCGGGTTCCACTCGGCGCCCGGTGGCTTGAGGAAGCCCAGGGTCGGGCGCACAAATAGCAGCAGCCGCGCCTGGAAGTCGAACTGCGCCATTGTGTGGCCGCTTTGGCCGCCGATGAGCCGGTCGACATACTCCGGCGGCAGGGCCATTGTCATGCCGTTGGTGATCGAGAAAGAACGCGGCGCGATCTGCCAGTCGGTGACCCAGGTGTGGCTGAAGCGCCGAACCATGCCGATGTCCGTGCGCCCGCCGCCCCCGGCGCAGTTCTCGAAGATGACATCCGGGAATCGCGCCCGCAGACGGTCGTAGATGGCATACTGAGCCTCGTAGTAGCGCCAGTAGCCGTTCTCCACGTACCCGTCGCGAAGCGTCCGCGAGCCGGGGCCGGGGTGAGTGTTGTAGTCCAGACGGAAGAAATCGAGTTCATTGTCCCCGATGACGCGCGCAATCTGCTGTTCCATCCAGTCGGCGACCTCGGGGTTGGTCAAATCGATCATGCCCCCAAGCCTCCGCTCGCCGTCATAAGCGGCTGCCAGCCATTCGGGATGCTCGGCGGCGATGCGGCTCTCATCGCCGATGCGCTCCGCGTCCATCCAAAGCCCCCACAGCATCCCTTTCTCGTGAACGCGGTCGCGGAACGGCTTCAAGCCGTCGGGGAAGCGCTGCAGGTTCACCTCCCAATCACCGACGGTGCTCCACCAGTTGCCGCGGGGCGCTGCGTACCAACTGGCATCGACGAAGAAGACCTCGGCCCCCAGGTCGGCGGCGGCGTCGATGGCGTGGATGACCTGCTCGGCGGTGATCTCCACTTCGGGGCCGATGCCCGACTCCACCCACCCGCCACGGCCGCGGGGCTGCGGCATGAAGACGCTCTGGCGCAGATGATCGTGCATGGCCTGGATCGCGGTGTCCAAGTCGCCGAAGGCGGCCCCGAGGTGGACTTCCGGCGTCACCACCGTCTGACCGGGGGCGATGACCCGCAGCGGCGCCGGGGCGTCCGGTCCGGCACGGAAGAACAGGCGAGCCGCCTGGTCCATCGTGCCGGCGTCGGCATCCAAGTCGAACTCGAAGCGGTAGCCGCCCGTCCATGCCAGTTGGCAGATGAAATGCTCGCCGCTCGCGTTGTTCCGCAGCACGAACATCGGGTGCCGATGGCGGTCGCGCCGATAGCGCCCGTCGACGCTGTAGCCTGCGACGGGCAGGTCGTGCCACTGGAAGTCTCCCTCGTTGCCCCAGTGGGAGTTGCCGAAGTAGCCAAGCGAGTACAGTGGCGTGCCTGTGTCGCCGAGATGCGAGCGCCAGCGGCTCGTCTTCTGCAGCACCCCGCTCCATGATGCGGCCGCCGACAGGGCCGCAGGTCGGTCGCCGGTGTTGATGACCTCGAGCCAGCGCGTCAGGATCGCGGTCCCGTCAAGCCTGGTATGCACCTTGACGGTGATCGAACGCACAGTGTGCCTGAGCGAGACCACCGTGTGCCGGACGCCTGCGGCCGCGCCGGTCTCCGGCAGTTCCTCCAGGCCAAGCCACTCCCAGTCCGACGCCAGCAGTTGACCGTCCACTTCGAGCCAGAACGCCTGCGGCATGGGATGCTCGCCTGGATTGAGACGTCCGTCGTAGAAATTCACAAGCCCGGCGGCGTTCCACCCTCGGCTCACGAAACTGCCTTTGCTCAGAGACTCCTCGTACACGATCATGCCTGTGCGGTAGCTGACCGTCGGCTCCGGCCCTTCTGTCAGCACCACATCGGACCACATGCTGTCTTCTTGCGGATGATCGGCCATTGCGCACTCCCTCGCTTGGTGTGGCTTCCCAACTGAGCGTGCAGTTTCTGCATTGCGCCTATACGACCTCCCGAAGCGCGTTGCATCAGACCGCTGTAGCCAGAATAGTGATTGGGCAGGCAGAGAGGAGGGGTACAAGGATGGTATCGCCCCAGCGAATACGGGCGGGCGATATCGGCTTAGCGGAGAGACTGGAGGGACCTACCATGACATGGCTAGTAGTCGAGCACAAAGTTGAGGACTATGCGAAGTGGAAACCATCATTCGACGCTAGCAAGCCGCAGCGCGACGCGGCTGGGCTGCGGGGCGGCTACATCATGCACAGCCCCGGTGATCCGAACGACCTCACCGTTGCCCTGCAGATCGATGACATTGCGAAAGCGCGCGAGTTCATGCAATCCGACTTCCTGCGGGAGGCAATCAAGCAGGCCGGGGTCATAGGAGAACCCGTGGTGAAGATCCTCGAAGTCGCCGATGAAGTGGCTTGCTGATCGGGCGCGCACAGACGTCGACGGAGCCAGCGTGAGTACAAGCGCAAGGGGCGCCCCTGCAGGAGCATCGTTTTTAGATGTGGCACTTTGAACGGTCAAGGCGCGGGGTGTCGCGGTCTCGTTCCGGCCCGCGAAGCGGGATGGAACGAGACCGTGACGGGGACCCCGCGCCATCCGGGCAG
>Ga0181520_10004916_pt1 | contig 21859 bp, 17 predicted proteins | sample PEATcosm2014_Bin_29_FD_132451 | JGI IMG/M metagenome (GOLD analysis project Ga0181520, IMG submission 132451) | Peatland microbial communities from MTU Mesocosm Facility, Houghton, MI, USA - PEATcosm2014_Bin02_30_metaG | ecosystem: Environmental > Terrestrial > Soil > Wetlands > Peat | place... | reverse complement strand
CTGCCGGGGCTGCTCTGAGGCGCTATCGCGAGCTTAAGCTCGCGATTTATAAATAGCTCAAATTCATCCCGCCTTGTCCGACCAGCGGACTCCACTGAGCTAACCGCCCACCTTAAATAAATAACTTTAGTATTTTATATCTTTTTCCTTAAAAAACAAGCAAAATTTTCCTTTTATTTCATGTATTGACGTCCCCCTTATATTTTGTTATATTTTGATGTGTTTTATTATCTGGTTTTGGATACGGGGTGTAGCGCAGTTGGTAGCGCACCTGCCTTGGGCGCAGGGGGCCGCCAGTTCAAATCTGGCCACCCCGACCAAAAATATCCTAAGTTTATGTTATTATAAAAGGAATGCGCCCGTAGCTCAGTGGATTAGAGCATTGGCCTCCGAAGCCATGTGCGTGGGTTCAATTCCCTCCGGGCGCACCAGTTGCCTTTTATTGTAAATATGTTATTATATACGGTCAGGATAATGTGGTGGGTGTAGCTCAGTTGGTTAGAGCGCCAGGTTGTGGCCCTGGAGGCCGCGGGTTCAAATCCCGTTACTCACCCCAATTTTTGCCGCCTGTTGCGGCATTTTGTTTTTTCAGATTGCCGGGGGAATATTGAGCATAAAAAAATCAGCTCCAGCTAATAAAAAATCCAGAAGACTCGTAAAATTATTACCGTTTTTTTGCATTGCCGCTGCCATTGCATCATGCAGAACTCCCGGGGAAACCGTGGCTTATCATCCCCTTACCGGAAATTTTAGCCATTACAGGTCCATCGCCCTGATATACGAAGAATCCGGCGGGGTCGAACCGGAAAAGGCCGGCGAATGTTATCAAAAGATAAACAGCGACCTGATGGCCGGTTTGCAGCAGCTTGGATATGATCCCATTTACGGTTCAAAAGACGCGCGCAAAGCGGACTGCTGGATAAAAATAAGGCTCATTATAATGAGCGAGTGGAACGGCAGAAAAGTCTGCCTTTATGTAAAATTTATCGACCCGAAATTAAACCGCAGTATCTCCGAAATAGCAGTTTACGGCAATGACGACAGCGGGCCCGCCGTGCTGGCGGGTGTGGGAGCCAATTCAATCGCGGTAGCTTATGCGGGAATGGCGCTTCCCGGACCGCTTGGAAACGCCGTTGAAAACGCCGACAAAGAGATATTAAATTATATGGATAAAAACCAGTGATCCGCCGCGCATTGCGGCTCCTAAGGGTTTTTGCAATATTGACCGGTTTGTTTTCAATTGCATATTCCTAAAATTATTATATAATACTAACTGCTCGCCGGTTTTTTTGCGGATAATTTAATTTTTAGCCGGGCATATGAGCCGTTCTTAAAATTAATGCTGTTTTTGCGCCCGTAGCTCAGTTGGATAGAGCAGCAGATTTCTAATCTGTTGGTCAGGGGTTCGATTCCCTTCGGGCGTACCAAAAATAATTTTTAATGTGTGTATTTATAATGTTCGCAATTATTAAAGTGCGCCCGTAGCTCAGTGGATTAGAGCGTCTGACTACGAATCAGCAGGCCGCAGGTTCGAGTCCTGCCGGGCGCACCAATCAAATCAAAATATAAAATAAAATTCAAGAAAATCACTTTGCACAGGACTCGAAGCGAGTCGGGCGCCGAGCGATTAGCGAGGATGAGCCGCCATGGATGGCGGCGTAAGCCCGACGAGGGGAGGCTACGCAGCAAAATTCAGGAGAATTTTGCGTAGTGGCCGAGTCCTGCCGGGCGCACCAGACAAAGAAATGCTCCGCATTTCTTTGGGACAGGTGACAGGAGAAAGTAGATAGGAGAAATCCGGTTATCCAACGGCTTCATGCGTCTTTCTGTTGCACGCCCGCTTTTATCATTTTACCGTATGAGGTGATCCCGTCGCAGTAATTACACGAGGATATGTACCGGACGTTATAAAGTTCCTTGATCCTTTTTTTCAGCTCCTGTTTTGACACGGCAGAAGGCTTCACATATTCCTTTTCATTCCCGGGTATTACTCCGAGATACATTCCATTGGACGAGCGGGGGCACACGTGGAACTCGCCGTTAAGATAACTCTTGCATTCGCTCGCTATGCAGGATGAAAATAATTTTTTAAGCTCCTGTTCGCTCCTTCCCCTGAAATGGACATCGCCGGTATCGCACCATTCAAGGTTTTTTTCCGATTCAAAAGCTATCTTCTCCCGGGTAAAAATGTCTGTGAGTTCCTTGAATTTCCTGCTGTTCCCGCCGTAATTGCTTATTTGCACCACAACTTTGGGGTTCTTCAGCGATTCAAGCGCTTCTGTGGAAGGTATTATTGTGGCATTTGTAAAAACCTGGATTTGTTTTATCTTCGGCGAAACCGACGCTTTTGCGACAAGTTTCCCGAATTGCGGGTGAAGGAACGTCTCTCCTCCGATAAATTTAAACACATACACGGCCGACACCTTGTCCAGGATGTCGTCCATGTCTTTTTCAAGGGCTGATTCCTCGAAATTTTTCGGGGCCTTATAATACTGCATCAGGTGGGCGCAATCCTTGCACCTGAGCGAACATTTGGTCGTAAGCACGATTTCAAATGCAGGTATTTCAAGCCTGTCCAGCAGCATGAGCCTTAACGCCTCAAAAACAACAATCGGCGATAAAAGCAATTTAATGAACCATCTTAAATTTTTGTCCCGTATCTTGTTCAATCCCCCGAAGCCGTACCACATTCCCTTAATGCATGCCTTCACATAATTTGTCACAAACCCACCGTCCATGTGTGTATTTAATCATTGGAAAATCATAGCATTTTTCTTTTTTATATTCAATGCCATCCGAAAATCAGGGCCGGATCCCTTTATTTTTTCTCCGCGTATACCATCACATCCTGGAATTTTCTCTCAAAATACGGCGGATTGTTCGGCGCGAATATCTGGAATTTGAATTTATTTTTTGTGAATATCCCCAGTATGCCCGAAAGTATCCCGGGGGAGCCTTCCATATTATGGTGCACTTCCATGGCAATCCTCGAAATGCGTTTCAAGGCCCCTTTCTTCACCAGTTCCTTCATGACCGCCCCTTCGGCCCCCTCAATGTCCATCTTGATCATGTCAATATTGCTCTTTATTAATGATGATGCGAGTATTGTCTTCACCCGGTTAAAAGAACGTTCCCCTCCCCTGGCGGCCGACATCGACATTTGCAGGGACCCTGTTTTCAATGCGTCATAATAGAATTTGACCGTGGTGAGCCGGTCATATACCGCGTTATTGAGCAATGTGATCCCTGTCAAACCGTTTGCCTCGACGTTCTTTTTCAGCATGGCAAAAGTGGCGGGATCCGCCTCGACCGCGGAAATCAGCGCCCCCGGGTAAAGCCATTTGAAATATATGACCGACATCCCTATGTTGCTCCCAAAATCTATTATGCGGGGCGAATTGCCGGAGGATTCAAAATAGTATTCCATTCCTATGAATATTTCCTCAAAGAGCCCGATGAAATCCCTGTAATTGAAAAAATACACCTTCCTTCCGAAAACATTTTCCGCGGTTATGTCGAGCCTCATGAGCCTGCATAAAAGATTGTATTTTAAGGCGTACGCGGAATACACAAGGAAGAAATTGAGCGCTTCAAGCCCCCTGTAATTCTTGAATATCCTTTTTAAGTTAAAAAAATAAACCCTTATTGCGTACATTTTGCCTCCGGTCTTGTAACGGGATTATTGCCAGTATTATCCTTTTGTTGCTTTTACGGGCGCAAAATTCTTAAGCATATTAATGTCATACTCGTCAAAATGTTTAAGAACAAAAACCGCAATGGATAAGTACAGCAGCGAGAATACCGCGGTCCTGGCAAAAAACAACGGCCACCCTTTTATCGGCAGCATGCCGAAGGGGATAAAATATACCGCCGCCCAGCCGATAACCGCCGCTATAAGCGGTTTTGCCAGCACGTGGATGAAATTAATGCCCTTTCCGATATGACCCACATACAGCGCGTACATGGCCACGCCCGACGCGGCAATGCAGATGGAGGAGGCTATCAGCATGCCGTTTAACCCGTAAATTTTTGTCAATATGACGCCAAGCACGAGTGTCGCTCCGCCGGTCGCCGCGGAAACAATGACCGTCCCCCTTATCTTTTCCATGCCGTTGAGGATATTCATGGCCGGATAACCCAGGACGCCGAACGTATACGAGACCGCAAGCACTGCCATTACCCTGTATGTATCCTCGAAACCGCGCCCAAGCCAGAGCAGCGTAAAATCCCTGCCGAAAGCCACGATGCCGAAAACCAGCAGCACTGCCACAAAAAGCATGTATTTATTGACACGTTCGAACATCGCGTTTATTTTTTCATTAAGATTCTTAGACCTTAGCTCGGCGGTCGCCGGCAAAAGCGACGAAAGCCCCATAATATCCGGAACGGATGAAATATATTTCGCTATAGACGAGCCTATCTGATAAAGTCCCGAAGCTGCCGGATTGATAAAATACGCTATGATCAGCCTGTCCGCGTTCCATAGCAAAAGGTTGGAGGCTTTTGCGGCCACGAATTTACCGCTCAATACCGCCATTTGCCTCAGCTTTTCCACGCTGAAGTACCTGAATTTAAGCGAAAGCGGCGGAAAGGCTTTTTTTGCGAATACAAGTAGCACGGCCGCTTCAAGGATGAGAGCGGCCATTTGTGCAATGACCAATCCCCTGATCCCGTATCCCCTGACTATCGCGAATATCATCGCCGCCGTCCTTATATAAGCGGTTATAATGTGAGCGGTATTTGTTATATAAATGACATTATACGCTATAAGCAGGTACTGAAAACCCGTCAGCAGGAAGTAGGCAAAATAGGCGCAAATCGAAAAAGTTACCACAAATACAGTGTCATTTAAAGCCCCGGGAGTAACTTTAAAAAACAGCCCTATTATGCCGCCCCGAAGAAGAAAATAGAGCGCGAGGCATATGCCCGCGCTGGCTAAGAAATAAAAGAACATAGTATTAATTATCATGTTAACGTCATCCGGGGATTTTTTAGGGTCATATTTGGGTATCATGACCGATACCACCACGGATGCCTGCATCCCGGCTATCAGTTCCACGAATACCAGCATGGTCGCCACAAGCGCCCACACGCCGTAAATTTCCTTGCCGCAGCGGTGTATTATCATGGGGGTTATTATGAACGTGAGCGGAAATGTGGCGATAAAAAATATGATATTGGTGATCGTGTTCTTTTTGAGCCTTTGCTTCAGGGGTTCGTCCACCAGGGACCAGTCTGTCCCGCTTTTTACGCCGTTATTTTCCATCAAAGGGTTCCCTTAAGGGCGCCGCACAACAGCCAGAGGGCCGTCTGCGCCGCGCGCGACCTCACCCCTTCCCTTGAACCGGGTAAAATAAATTTATGCGCCCGGGCCGCGCCTCCCTTGATATCAACGGCTATGAACACAAGCCCCACGGGTTTTTCGGCTGTGCCTCCGTCCGGGCCCGCTATCCCGGTTATGGCGACCCCGCAGTCGGTTTTGAACAAACCCCTGGCGGATGCCGCCATGGCAATGGCGCATTCGGGGCTTACGGCGCCGAATTTTTCAATTATGGCCCTTTCAACCCCGAGCGCTTTTATTTTAACGTCGTTATGATATGAAACCATGCCGCCCAAAAAATACGCCGAGCTGCCCGGCGCGTTGGTGAGCCTGTGGCTGAGAAGTCCGGCCGTGCAAGATTCCGCGGTCGATACGGTCAGTCCCAGTTTTTTCAGCAGTTCTCCCGCCTTTTGCTCCAGGGTCTCGTCGTCCCTGCCGTATATGTTGTCAGGAAGCCTTTCAAATACCTTCTTTTCAAGTTCATCTATTAATTTCCCTGCTGAGTCAACATCGCCTGCTTTCGCAGTCAGCCTTATCTCAACTTCCGTCAAATGTGCATAGACCCCAATTGTGGGATTGCTTGATTCCCGGAAAAGGTCGTTTATCCTGTCATCAACCAGTGATTCGCCCAGCCCAACAACCTTAAGCGATCTTGACTTTATGACCTCGTGAACACCGCCGAGTTTGCCCATTATGTAAGGAAGGATGGAATTCTCCATCATCGGGTACATTTCCATTGGGACGCCTGGCATGGCCGCGATTATCTTATTTCCGGACTCCGCAATAAACCCGGGCGCGGTGCCGTTGTTGTTCTCTATGATGACGGCGCCTTCGGGTATATAGGCCTGCTGCCTGTTATTTTCCGTCATTTTGATGCCGCGCGAGGAAAATCTCGCCGCAAGGGCCGAAAGCGTCCCCGGGTCGGCTATGAGTTGTCTTCCCGTGAATTCGGCCACTGCCTGCCTTGTAATGTCGTCTACGGTTGGCCCCAGCCCGCCGGTTATGATGACCAGGTCGACCCGCGAGCAGGCGATCCCGAGGGCCTCTTTTACCCTGCCGACGTTGTCGCCGACCGTGGTCTTATAATATAAGTTCACCCCCACCTCGGCAAGCTTTTTGCCGAGGTAAAGGGTATTTGTATCAAGTATCTGGCCGAGCAAAAGCTCGGTCCCGATGGTTAAAACTTCCGCGTTCATTTTAAGGATTCCCTTGCCTTGCCCAGTATGGGCTCTATGAGGGACGTAAATTCCATCGGTATGACGAATTTCGTGGATGCAGACGAGCCGAGCGATTTTAAGGCCTCGAAATACTGTATCAGCATGGTCTTTGAGTCTATCTTTCCGGCCGCGCCGAATATCTTCTCCAGTGCGTTCGAGTAACCCTCGGCCTTCAGTATCTGCGACTGGCGGTCTCCCTCGGCTTTCAATATCGCCGACTGTTTCTCGCCTTCCGCGACCGTTATGGAAGCGCTCTTCTTTCCCTCGGCCTCGGTGACAAGAGCCCTTCTTGTGCGCTCCGCCGACATCTGCTTGTTCATCGACTCCTGTATCTCCTTGGGCGGCGTTATTTCCCTTATCTCCACCGAGGTGACTTTCACTCCCCAGCGTTCCGTCACTTCGTCCATCTTCACCCTCAGGCGCAGGTTTATCTCTTCCCTTTTCGCCAGCACGTCGTCCAGGATGATGTCCCCGATTATGGACCTTAATGTGGTCGTGGCGATGCCCTGCGATGCCCCTGCGAAATTGTTGACCTGAACGACCGTCTTGATCGGCTCCGTCACTTTCCAGTAAATAAGAAAGTCAATGGAGATGGGCGCGTTATCTTTCGTGATGCATGTCTGCTGCGGGATCTCCAGGAACGATTCCCTTAGGTCCACCCACACCGGCCTGTCCACTACCGGAATAAGGATTACCAGTCCCGGCCCCTTTTCTCCGATGCATCTTCCAAGCCTGAAGACCACCAGCCTCTGGTACTCGGCCACTATCTTTACGAACGAAGGAAGAACTATTACAAGAACAACTACGACCGCGATCAGCACTCCTAATCCCATCTTAACCCTCCTTGTTTCTTGGTATTTTTTTTACCTTTATCTTCATCCCGTTTACTTCAAGCACTTCCACGATATCCCTTGCGGCTATTTCCTCGTCCGCCGCGGCCTGCCATTCCTCTCCGCCTATATTGGCGACGCCGCCGAGCCGGTTTATCGCCGTCACAGCCATGCCTTTGAGACCAAGTATGGACTGCACTCCGGAAATCGTCTTTTTCTTCATGGCTTTTACCACTGCAGCCACAATTATCACAAAAAACACGACCGTAATTATTACAACCGCCGCGATCAACATGTAATTCACCGCCCATTCCTCCCCCATTGCCCTGTTGGGGAATAATAACAACGACCCGATTGTAAGGGATATGATACCCCCCACGGTCAGGGCCCCGTGCGTCGGGTTTATGATGTCAAGGAAGAAAAGCACCGCAGCAATGGCGATGAGTATTACCCCGGTATGGTCTATGGGCAGGCTCCCGAACCCCAAAAACGCCAGCATGATGGCTATGGCCCCGGCAATGCCCGGAAAAAGAACCGTCCCTCCGTTGGCAAGCTCATATATCAGGCCGTATATCCCTATTATAAAAAGAACGTATACTATGTTCGGATCGGACAATAAATGGAGGAACTTGTACCTGGCGGACGGTTCTACCTTTCTTAATTCATATCCGGCCGTATTCAACGTCACTTCCCTGTCGTTCACTTTCACCTTCATTTTGTCCAGCTGTTTCATAAGGTTCTCGGGGTCTTTCGCTATTATGTCTATCACTTTCAGCTTGAAAGCCTCGATCTCCGATATGGAAACGTTTTTCAGCACCGCATCGGCGGCCCACTGCTGGTTCCTTCCCCTTAACCTGGCCCAGTCCCTGATGGTTGCCACCGCGTCGTTGGTGATCTTTTCGGAAGCGCTGTGCCCCTGATAATCGACGGGATGCGCCGTGCCTATGTTGGTGCCTTCCGCCATCGCGGCCACATGTGATGATATCAGTATGAATACCCCGGCCGATGCCGCCCTGGAGCCCCTTGGATATATGTAAGTTATGACCGGGACCTTGCTTGCGAATATCCTGTCGCATATTTTTCTCATTGATATGTCGAGCCCGCCCGGCGTCTGCATCACAATAAGGACGCCCGCGTCGTTTTCTTTCTCGGCCAGCGCTATGCCTTTTTCGAGATAATCCGCTATGGCCACGTCGATTATTCCCTCTATGTCAAGTTCCAGGAACACGGGATGCGAAGCGGGCGCCGCCTTGTTTTCTTCCAGGATGGGCGGAGGTGTCAGGGCCTGTGCCGCCCGTGCGGTCGCCGCCGGTGTCACCGCACCGTTTGAAACCGCGCCAAAGACAAAAACCGCGCATAAAGCAATGATAAACAGATATTTTTTATTCATAGTTTTCCACCTCAACCGAAGGGATTACATCAATTCTAATACAATAATTTGAAGAAATCAAGGCAATAGAGTTTATCTGACTTTTCCTAAATGCTTTTACCGGCCCAGTAATACCTGCCGCCATGGTCAAGGACGGTGAGTCCGAGCCCGGCAAGAATGGAAATGACCTCTTTTTTGTTGACGCCGTTCATTTCCACCTCAATGTCCGCGGGATGATCTTTCCCGTATCTGAGCCTGCGGTAAAGCATGACCAGCTGTTTCGGAACAAGTTTTTTTAAAAAAACACGCGCCCCCGGGTACTGCGCTTTTTCAGGGAGCTGGAATACCATGAGGCCTCCCTTTTTGACCACCCGGGCGAATTCCCTTATATAGTCAAGGGCGTACCGCGGCGCCATGTGCTGCAGCACCATGTCCGTAAAAACAAAATCGAATGCCCCGTCGCCGAATATAGACAGGTCGTTCTTTTCGTTGAGCAAAAAGAGGCATTTACCTCCGGTCTTATCATATGCCTTGGCCAGTTCCACCATCTTCGGCGAGATGTCCACTCCGGTGACGGAATCGAAATGGCGCGAAAGCGCCTGGCTTAACCTTCCCACGCCGCACCCGAAATCCAGGGCTTTTCCGCCGGGTATCCTGATGCCGCGCATGCGGCCGTATTCCAGCATGGCGTCTATCTGCGCCACTCCCGTTGAAAAAAATTCCGCCTCGTCCCATTTTCTTCCGCGCTTCTCCGGATCGGATGCGACGCCGTAGAGGGGATCCGTCCTGGCGAGCTTGTCCCAGTTTTGCTGCGTATCCTTTAATTCCATTATTTACAACTCCATTATCTTTTTAGCCGCCTCCGGGCTTCGTCCTATTTTTTCGCCAGGTTCCTTGAGCCGCGTTTCGTGAGAGGAGTGCCGTCCTTGCACAGCGGGCATTCCCCTTCGTCATAAGCCTTGACATCGAGTTTTGCCAGGGCAAATGTGTCCTTTATCCCGAAATCGGCCTTGCCGCCGCTGCGGTCGATGAATATCCCGACCCCGGCGATGTTGCATTTATAATTGGCCTTGAGCTCGTCAATAAGCTCCTGGACAGACCCGCCCGTGGTGACTATGTCCTCGACTATAAGGACGTTTTCCCCTTCTTTTATCTCAAAATTCCTGCGCAGCTTTAATTTTCCCTCTTCCCTCTCCATGAATACCGCGCGTGAGTTCAGATGGCGGGCCGTTTCATATGCGATTATTATGCCGCCTACCGCGGCCCCGAGGACCACGTCGATCTTCTTTTTCCTGAAATGCGCCGCAATTTCCCTGCAAAGCGTCTCGGTATATTTCGGCCTCTGCAGCACCATGAATTTTTCCAGATAAACGCTGGAATGTTTTCCCGACGTCAAAAGAAAGTGGCCGGCCAATAACGCGTTCGATTTCCTGAATATGTCCAGTACTTTTTCGCCGTTCATTCCTGGTACCCCTCTTTTATCATATTTAGTATCTTTTCCACCATTGCAAGCTTGTCCTCCGCCTCCAGGATCGGCCTTCCCACGACGATGTAATCGGCTCCGGCCGCTATGGCTTCCCTGGGGTTCATCGTCCTTTTCTGGTCGTGCTTTTTTGCGTTGTCCATCCTTATGCCGGGGGTCACGATGAGGAAATCCTTGCCGAATTCCTTCCTTACCATTTTTATTTCCTGGGGTGAGCATACTATGCCGTCTGCCCCTGCTTTTTTCGCCATCAACGCCAGCCTGAGAACCATTTCCTTTGCGGAAAGTTCCACGCCCAGTATTTTTTTCAGGTCCTTTGTCTCCATCGAGGTCAATACCGTCACCGCGAGCAGTTTCGGCGCCTCGAGCCGCATCTTGTCCGACGATGCGATCAGCCCTTCCTTCGCCCTTGCTATCATGTCGGGTCCGCCGGAGGCGTGAACGTTCATCATATTGACCCCGAATCTCGCCGCCTCATATGCGGCGTTATAGACCGTCTGCGGGATGTCGTAGAACTTTGCGTCATAGAACACTTTCAACCCCTTGCGTTTCAGGGTCATTACCATCCTGGGGCCGTCCTTGGTGATAAGCTGAAGCCCTATCTTATAATATTTTACGTAAGCCCCGAGTTTGTCGATAAGGCTGTAAGCCGCCGCCGCGTCGTCCAGGTCCACGCTCAATATCAATTTTTCCCTGAGGTCGTATGTCGACTTACCGCCGTTATTTTTTGTCATCTGTTTCTCCCTGTGTTTTATTTACAGCCGCAAGAGCCTTTTCCATGGCCTTTTCATCGACCGTCTTTCCGATCATGAACATCCAGGCGTATTCATATGCCCGGCCGTCAACCCCTTTTGCCTGCACGCTCGCTATATGGAGTCCGCTTTTCATGTTCTTCATGAATGTGTGGCTGAGCGTCTTTGTCGCGGGATCATACTCCGATGGAGGCAGGTCCGTGTCGCCTATCCTGAAATGGACCGTCGCGGTGTTGAGCATCGAATCGTCCTCGAGTTGTGCCGACAACTGCGGAGCCGCGCCGGATATTATAGCACCGTCGCCGGGTTTTACAAACTTAATTCCTATCACCTTTTTCTCCAGTATTTTCCTCAGCCGGCTGACGTTCGTGGTGTTATATATTATGGTGCGCCTTAACAGGAACCTGTCCGTCCCCGCCGTATTATAGGAAGGCACCACCGAAAACCCCGCCCTGAACCCTGCTTTTTTGACGAAAGCGTTGGTTTCAAAGGAATAGGCGCCGTAAGGATATGCCATCGTGTCAAGGGTCAGCCCCAGCATGTCCTCCATCGCCTTTTTCGATTCGACTATCTCGTGGTCCAAAAACGCCAGGTAATCATGATCGTTCCTGGATCCGCGCCTGGTGAGCGTCATATGAGAATAGGAATGCGAACCGACCCCAATGAGCCCGGATTTTTTCATTTCAAGTATCTGGGCCACGGTAAGTGACCCCTGCGCCGATGTTTCGTCCGTCCTGATAAATTCGCGGTATATAAAGATCGTGGCCGGAAATTTGTATTTTAAGAGAAGCGGGTATGCGCCTTTATAAACCCCCTCATATCCGTCGTCGATTGTGATCATGACGGATTTTTCAGGAAGCTCCTTTTTCCCGTCAATAAACTGCAAGTAATCGTCCATCGTGATCACGTGATAGCCGTTGTCCCTGATAAATTTAAGGTGCTCCTCGAACATGCCGGTCGAAATCTTATAGGTGTCGTTCTTGCCGAAGACGCTGTTTTTTACAAACTGGTGGTAGCAGAGCACATTTACCGGCTGCGCCTGTTTTATTTTTTCAGTGTCCGAGGCAAAAAGGTACGCCCCCGATAAAATAAGGGCGGCTGTCAGGGTCGAAATTTTTAGCGCGTTCATTTTAGTATTTCTCCTTGTTCCCTGTTAAGGTAATGTTTTTTCAGATACGAAGCGGCCGCGGCCGTGACGAGCCCCAGCGTAAATCCGGCGATCACATCCAGCGGATAATGCCCGCCGGTATAGACGCAAAAAAATCCCACAAGCGCGGTGAAGGCCGCAAGGCAGCCCCTGGCGCCGGGGAAATCGTCCCAGAGCATGGCGCATATCACCGTGGCCATGGCCGTGTGTGTCGAAGGAAAAGCAAAACCGTTTTTGTACATTTTTACCAGTAGCATGGCCCCGTCGACCGAGAGGTAAGGCCTGGGCCTTTTGAACGCGTGCTTTAACAGACCCGATATGATATTTACCGCGATGATCGACCACAGGGTAAAAGCTATGACGGCCTTTTTCTCCCGCCATGCCTTCCCTGCCAAAAAAAATATCCCCGTGAACACAAGGGCGGTCAAAAAAACGTCGTTGGCCGTCAGGCCCGCAATTCCGGCAAGAAACCCGTTATGCATCTTTATATTGACGAACCTGAACGTCTCCACATCCGCGGAAAGGATGAAATTTTTTATCCGGTCCATTTCCATTTTTTAAATGCTTACCGTACCCTGTAAAGGACGGAACTGCCGCTCGAATAGACCGCATCGCAGAAATTTCCGAACTTATCAATGGCGACCGGGCTGTAAGAGGCCCTTTCTATGGCCCCGACGTAAACATACCTGACGTTGTATTGCCTTAAGGAGGCAAGCGCCTCTTCACTGTTTAATGTGGAATAAATATTGTTGGCCACGCTGCTGCGTCCGGAAACGTCTTCCCTGCCGCTCTGCTGGGATACCTGGTAGCTCCATCCTATGAGCGTTGGCATGCCGGTAAATATCGATATCCTGGAAAGCCCGGAATACATCCTGTCACCCGGGGCCTCAAGAACCGGCTCGATGGATTTGAAATTGGAATTTATCCATTCGATGACGGCGTAGTCCTGGCCGTCAAAATCCGTGGGCGTAGCCATGCGCTGGCCTAAATTTGACATATAAACAGTGCCGTCCAGATGCGGCCCTTTGGAAGGGTTTAGGGAGCATATGGCGTCTTTTGCAATCGAACCGAATACCGGATAAAGGGCCATCGGCAGCAGCAGGAATGATATCGTGGAAACCGCGGCAAGCTTTCCTATCCTGCCTTTTAATATGAAAAAAGCCGCCGGGACCGCGATGACCATGGCTATATAAAATCCTTTGAACAGGCTCCTGCCGCTCTTGGCATCGGCCGCCATGAGCGCGAGGAACAGTGCAAGCAGGCCGAAAACTATCGCCGTGATGAAATAAGCGTCGTGTTTTTTCATGGCGAGGACCTTCTTGAAATTCCCCTCCATTTTAAAAAGAAGGTAAGGCACCCCGCAAGACAGCAGCGTCCACGCCACCATGTAAAACTTGAAGACGGTGTTCATCCTCCCGTCGGCTATGTAAAAAAGTTCGGCGCCCGCTATTATACCCAGGGATGTGAAAACAAGCAGCAGCGAAAATACCTCCTGCCTGTCTTTTGAGATAATGACGGAAAATACCGCGGTCGAAGCCATCGCGAAAATGAAGGCGAATGTCGGCTGGACAAAAAACAGGGCGCCAAATACGACCGCAAAAACCGCCGCTGCGCAAAACCGCGGAAACAGGGTTTTCGAAGACATTATTTTATCTATTGTATCGGCCGTGTGGTCCAGGAGCCTGTCAAAATTAAACTTCCTCATTTTAAGCTTCAGCATCCCGCTTTTTTCAATGAACGGCCCCGAAACCGAACTCCAGGTCATGAAAGTGTATCCGAGTATGACGAAGAAAAACAGGCTGAAATATTCCAGCATTGTGTAAAGGTCGGCCTGTTCCGGTTTTGTCACGAACCCGATGGCCGCGCGGTAAGGCGACTGGAAATGGATGTGAAAAGGAATAAAGGCCATGTACGCCGCGGCCGCAAGAAGCAGCGCCATTCCCGCAGCCTTGCCGGCCGAACCAAGAAGAAAGGCCCCACGCTGGGCGGTCCTTATTTTTTTTACGGCGCTTTTATTATCCCTGTACATCATGTATGACGAGGCAACGATGGCGGCCATAAGGAAAAGGATAAGCGGCGGAAAGTTCCATGTGTTTATCGCAAGCATGGAACCTATGACAACGGCTATGGCCGCGGCGCTTAAAATTACGCCTGCTCTGTCCTGTCCGAAGCTTTCAATTATGTCATAAGACTTGTTCTGGGCCGAGAAAAAGTTATATACCAGAGCTATGGCCAGCACCGTCACAGGTATCACTATATTGTGGGCGTGAAGGTCCCCGTAAAGATAGGAAAAGAAGGGCATCTCGGTTATCACCGGCGTCGGATATATCCTTGTCGGATCCCAGATGAACTGGAAAGAAAAAACGGAATTGATGATGTTCTGTATCCCGCCGGCGTTGACGATCTTGTCAAAAATGAAGGAAAGGGTGTGGAAATTCCCTGCGCACGCCAGCAAGAATCCTCCCAGCGCGGCGTACCTGTATTTCCCGGTCATTGAATAAACGAGGGAGAACGCCGCGGTAAAACAAAGGGCGAAAAGCAGCGACAGCGAAAGGTTGTAGGTCAGCTTCGGGGCATATCCGAGCAGTTTCGACGCGCTTGCCAGCATCAACTGGCCCCAGTAGTAGTAATTAAGGGTGTATCCGGACATCCACGGGTCGTGCGGCGGGAATTTCACGTCGTTGAAAATTGCCGAAAGATAGGCCATCCCCATGGGCTCGCCGCCGCCGTTGTAACCGTGCCCGGAAATATTGTGTATGTCCGGGCAGAAAAGTTTTATCGCCACAAAAACAAGGTAAGCGGCAAGGAATACCGACTCCGTGATTATTATATGGCGCCTGTTGTCCCTGGCGAACGCCAGGAATTTCCGCCTGTGCTTCCAGCAGAAATATGAGCTTAAAGCCGAGAGCAATATCACGAGGATAAAAAGGTTGGTCTGGTAAAATCTCCAGACATTGATAGACACAAAGGCCCAGTTTATCCAGGCAAAAAAGAAAAGCCCCGATACCTTGGCAAGGCCGTAGCCCTTGTCGCGGAGGTTCCCCAGCACCTTGAAATTGAAAGGCATGGCGATAAACGCCAGCAGCTGAATCAGGATATACCACATCGCTATGGATATCGCGGGCAGAACCGGCACCACGTGGTCCCTCGGCGCGCCGATGTTCCCGTTGCCAGCGTCTTTTCTTTCGCTCCTGGTAGCGCCCGGGGAGGCCTGCACGACTCCGCGGACGGCGTATTTCGCCATTGTGTCCGACTCGCCGTTAAGAAGGAGACCTTTGATCTCATCTTTGGTCATGTGTTTGTCGTTCCTGAAAATATAGACCCGCGGATGGTCGTAAAGCTGGAAAGACTCGTCCGCCTTATCGTCCTTTATGTCTATGCCAAGAAACGAAGGGTAAAAAACCCTGTCATAAACCTTCGAATACCCGAACGCACCGGGGTTATTTATCATCGTCGAATAGTAATAATAATTTATAGGATAACGCTGCGGGAGCCTCTGGTAGGTGCCGTAGGCCCTTTTATCCGCCATGACCACGTAGTCGGTCAGTGAAAGCATGTTTGAAAGCTCTTCAATCTTGTTCGGGGAATCCGGCTCCTGCAGGTTCCACTTAAGGTTGTCGAAATCGCCCGCGTTGTGGCCGTTGATCCCCACAGGCAGGTCGTCCCCCCACATTTCGTTGAGCACCCGCGTCCTGTGAGGATTTTTCCCGTCGGGAGATGCCTGTATGGGATTGATATTGTCGAACATCCACCTTGACGCGTCTATCCACGAATGGGGGTTTTTATATACGTTCATGAAGGCTATGCCGTAGAACATCGCACCCAGGAGCACGACCGCGGCGATCGCAGTCCCGATATTCCTGTTCTTTATAAAGGCTCCTATGTCAAAAAGGAATTTGGCCGTCAGTATTGCCAAAAACGGCGTGAACAGCAGCATGTACCTGTTGAATTTCGCGAAAGAGAGCCCGACCACCAGGAAATATGGTATTATTCCGGCCAGTATCACTGCTATGCCTTTCTCGGCTATTATTTTTTTCTTTGCACCCCTGATGAACATATAGATTCCGGCAAAGAACATGAAAATATCGAACGCAAGCGCGGTAAAGGCCGAGAGGCCGTAAGGTATGCCCATGGTGTAAAGCACCAGGTTCTTGACGTAAAACAAATAAGGCGTAGTGTTTATATACTGCCTGTTGTAAGGCACGTCCGCCTCGCCGGTCACCAGTATCCTTTTCTGCTCGTTCTGGTCCTGCGTAAATTTCTGGAAGTCAAGCAGGGCGTGAGGCATGCATATGAAAAATACCAGGAACGCGGCAAGCATGGCCCAGCCGAGATTTACCCAGGCATCCTTCCTGCCGTTGTCCGCGTTTTTTGTTTTGCCGGTTATTGAAAATAAATTAAAAAAATGGGCCGCAAGCGCCGCAAGCGCGAAAGGAATGGCGGCGCTCTTGGATGCCAGCGCCATGCCGTAAAACGCCCCGGCAAGTATATAGTCGGCCATTTTTCCCTTTTTATATATCCGCGCGGAAAAATAGACGAGGCCGGATACAAAAAACGTCACAAAGGTGTCCACGGTGAAGAAATGCGAGGAATGGATGTGAAGGACCGTAAAGGCCAGCAGCGCAGAGGCGAGCAGGGCTATGCCGGGTCCGAAAAGCAAAAGGCACGTGAAGAAGACAAAGACTATGGTGCCGGCGTCAAACAGCCCCGATATCGCCCTTGCACCTCCTATATAAGCGGCGTTCATGTCCATATTGCGTATCAGCCCGTCGTGGATCCTGTCCACAACGCCCTTGTACGTGGAGAGTATATATAAAGGAAGGGAACCGTACTGGAGTCCTATGGGTTTGTCGCCCCAGCCCTTGAGCTCGGGCACGGCGCTGGAAACAATCCAGCGCTCGTCGGGGTGGAACTGCCTTTCATTATACCAGTCCGGCTGGTAAAGGCGCATGAATATTGCGGCAAGCATTATTATTGAAAAAACAACATACACGGAATATTTTTTCGCGTTTTGCCTGAAATTGTCCCTGGATACCGCTTTCTTTTTCCCCATTTGATCTCCTTGTTATTTGACGCTTCTTATTTCTTCCCGCCCTTTTCGTACTGAAGTGTTTTTGTCGTGGCATTGACTATGGCGTCGGGACCGTAATACTGTATCGGCCCCGGGAAAAGGTAGCCGTCCTCTTCCGCAAGTTTTTCCCTCATGGACGCCCATGCCTTAAAAGGCCTGCCCTCAAGCTCAACAAGCGCCTTCTGGATCACAGGCTTGTCCTCGCCTTTCCTGCGCTCAATGTTCATCATCATGGTAAGAGGAACTCCTCCCGCGGTCCATAACGACGGCGCCTTGGTCAGCCCGCGCACGCTGGACATATACCCGGTCAGGCCGTTGCCTATAAGCAGCACGGCGTTGTAACCGAGCGCGTAGCAGTAGTTTGCGTCGAAATTAGTGGGAAAACCGCAGCGGCCTTCGTACCCGAAAAAATGCGTTATGGCCGCGAATTTTCCGTTGAAGGCCCCGTCTTTTTTCATCTCCGACAATTTTTTATGCGCCATCTCGACAAGGAGTTTTTCCGTCTCTATCTGCGATACCATGACGTTTCCGTGCGGGTCGCGGTCGAGAATGAGCTGGCTCTCGATGCCTTCGGGTAGAGATTTCATAAGCGCGGCCATTCCGGCGTCGAGCTTCGTGTATATAAAATCTTTTTTGGCACGCACCGAATCCATTCCGGAAAGCTGCGCCTCTTCCTTTGCCATAATGTCGTTGAGTGATTTTATCAGGGCCTTGAATTCCGGTATGAATTCTATGAGCCCCTCGGGCACCAGCACCACGCCGAAGTTCTTTTTCGCCTCCGCGCGTCTGGCTATGACCCCGGCGATGGAATCGACTATCTGCGAGAGGGTCATTTTCCTGTCCAGGACTTCCTCTCCTATAAGGGCCATGTTCGGCTGGGTCTGGAAGGCCACCTCAAGGGTTATGTGCGAGGCGCTCCTGCCCATGAGCCTTACAAAGTGCCAGTACTTCCTTGCGGAATTCACGTCCCTGCATATGTTGCCCACAAGTTCGGCGTATAACTTTGTGGCGGTGTCGAACCCGAAGCTTGTCTCCACCATGTCGTTTTTCAGGTCGCCGTCTATTGTCTTTGGAACGCCTATGACCTGGACCGGGGCTTTTTCCTTCGAAAAATACTCCGCAAGCAGGGCTCCGTTTGTGTTGGAATCGTCGCCGCCCACCATCACGAGGGCGTCGATCTTGTTTGCTATCATGGAATTTTTCGACTTTTCAAACTGCTCCGGCGTCTCTATCTTTGTCCTTCCGGACTGGATTATGTCAAATCCTCCGGTGTTCCTGTATGCGTCGATTATTTTGTCCGTGATCTCCATCATCTTGCCGTCTATTATGCCGGATGGCCCGCCGAGAAAGCCGATGAGCTTGTTCTTCTTGTTCGCCTTTTTCAGCCCGTCAAATAACCCCGCGATGACATTGTGTCCGCCGGCGGCCTGACCGCCCGATAAAACCACCCCGACCCTCAGCGGCTTTTTGTTGAGGGATGGGTTTTTACCTTTTACGAACGTTATGACGGGTTTGCCGAAGTTATGTTCGAATATACCCTTTAATTTATCTGAATCCGCTATCGAGGAAGTGGCTCTGCCCGCCTTCGGCCTTATTGAGGAAAATCCTGACCTTAAGATCGAGGGAAGAACTGGTTTGAAATCAAGCCTTAATTTCTGAAGTTCGGAAAGCTTTTCCATGAATATCCTCCGGTTATATTATTTATACTTACGCCAACAAATATAGATATTATACGGAAATCAGTGAAAATTTCAATATAATATAAAGAAAATGGCCGCGCATAAGGCCTTGTTTTTCAGGCCGATAAATATCAATGTTTTATGGCATATTTATGGCTTAAGAATAAAGCAGAATCACTGAAATAAATATCATTATTATAGGAACAATTTTACCTGGAATACGTCTAATATTATGTTAGGTTACCCCGATAATATGGAGAAAGGACATTTGCCCGAGAGCAACAGGAACCCAAAAAGGGGGCCGGTGCTTATGAAGGTAAAAGTGGCGCTGTTCAAGATGAAAATAAAGGAATTAAAAAAGGTGGTCAGCGTAAAGGAATTAAAGGAATGGCCCAAATACCCGGGTGACCTGGAAAACAGTTTCCCCGAGGACAGCAGAAAAGAAATGGGCGAAGAAAACCTTTATGGCATGGAATGGGCCGGAAAAAAGATGATATACCTGTCCGCGAATTAGTAAATTCGCGGTGTTGTACTTATTGGTTTTGACTTTTAACTTTTTAATTTCTATCTCACCGGCTTGCCCGCAATTACCCTCATTACCCTGTCCGTTATCTTGATGAACCCTTTTATGTTCCACTTCCAGTCGAGGGGCCTTATATGCCTCAGCAGGTATCCCGGCCTCATCAATATTTTTGAATAAGCTTTCGCCCGCAGTTCCTTTAACCGCTCCGCAGTAAGCTCTTCCGTGCGTATCACAGGCTCATCGGAAAGCGGGAAATATTTTTCCCAGTCCTTTGTGAGCAGAAGCCCTTTCTCCTCGTAATAACCGTACATGTCCGTGTTGGGGAACGGCGTGGAAAAACAGAACTGCGTGTAAAACGGGTCTATCTCTTTTATAAATTCAACGGTTTCTTCGACGCTTTTTTCAGTCTCCCCGGGGAGCCCGATTATGGCCAGGCCGTAGAACATTATACCCAGCTCGTGGCACCACTTCGCCGCCCGCCTTATCTCGTCAAGGGTCACCCCTTTTTTCGTCCTTTCAAGCACGGAGGCCGACCCCGACTCTATGCCTATGGCGATCTCTTTCATTCCCGCCTTTTTCATTGCGGCAAGCATTTCACGGCTGACAAGGTTCGCCCTCGTGCACGCCGTCCATTTTAATTTATCGAGCCCTTCCTCGATCATGCGTTCGCAGAGTTCTACAACCCTTCCCTGTTTTATTGACAGGGTGTCGTCGAAGAAAAGGAAGGATTTTATGGCGAACTTTTCCCTGAGATATTTAATCTCGTTTATGACCGACCCGACGCTTCTTTCCCTGCACTTTGTCCTGCCGAAGGCGCAGAATGTGCACTGGAAAGGGCAGCCCCTTGTCGTCTGAACAAGGGCAAATGGCGCATCCATTACTCCCGTATGGTAAGGTTTCAAATCCGGAAGGAGATGATATGCCGGATAAGGCAGGGAGTCGATATCCGCGATCTCGGCCGCGGGAAACGTGGTCATTACCTTTTCCCTGCCGAAAAAAGATATTCCTTTTACGTTTACAAGAAAATTCATGCTGTCCTTCAGCGCTTCGCCTGTTTTCAGCCCCTCTTTATGCCTCAATATTTCTGCCGCCAGCCCTTCAGCCACGGCTTCGGGTTCGGAATTAATAAAAACATCGGCTATTCTGTCCTTTAATATGCCGTCGCGTATCCAATTCACATCGGCGATTATCCTGCTGCGCAGTGCTGTTATGGCGCCGGCCTCTCCGGCCGCGCGCAGAACTTCAAAGTCCTCTTTTTGGGTGTCAAAACCGCAGCGCGATATCACAAGGTCCGGGGTGAATGCGGCAATGGCGCTTTTTACCCCTTTTATATCCGCATCATATCCGTTCGCATCCAGCACTTTTACTTCAAAGGAGGCGTTCTTTTCAAGGACCGCCGCCATATAAAGCAGGGACAGCGGCGGATAAACAGAACCGATATCCTTGTGCTCGAACCTCTCCTCCCTGACGACGGGAAACCCGCCAACCCTGGGCGGGTTGATAAGCATTATTTTCAGCTTCATTTTTCTTCCTTTTTGGTGTATTCGTCAAGGATGGTTTTCGGAATCAATTTGGAAATGATGAAGATCCCCAGCGCGGCGATGGCGGCGTCATCCATCCATCCCAGCACGGGTATTGTGTCGGGTATAAGATCAAAAGGGAGGATTATATAGGCGATTATGGCAATGCCGAGGATTTTGGGTATGACGGGCGTCCGTTTGTCCAGAAGGGCCCTTATGTAGACATATATCCTGGTAAAAAAACCTATGCTATTATTTTTATTTTTCATAAAACATATTATATCATAAAAACTATGCACTGTAATGCCCACGTGATTTGTTTTTTTGCCTGGCAATATCCAAAAAATATCTATAAATTATCTGCTGCTTAATTGCTTTAATAATGTCTTTGCATCTGTGTTGTTTTTATCAAGCCTAAGTATTTCAATCAAGTTTTCACGCGTCTTTGTGATGTCTTTCATGACAAGGTAATAACGCACTTTATAAAAATATGCAGAAATGCATTTTTTATCCTGATTCAACGCTTGATTAAAATAGTTCATACCTTCTTCATAATCTCCTTTTTGAAAGTATAAGCCGCCAATTGCAACGAGCGTATTGGCGTTTTTATCAAATAAAAAAGATCTTCTGTCATAAAATATTTTATCATTAACAGTGCCGTTTGTTTGGATACCCAATATTAATAAACCAAAAGCATAATAATCCAAAACATTATTAATAGTAAATTCATCATGCTTTACATTATTATCAAAGATGCCGCGGTAGGAATAGAGCCTATAATATAAATATGGATCGTAATTTACCGGCTTTTTATTTATTAAAACTTCATTTACTATGTGTGCGTAGTCAGCACACTATAGAGTTTTGAGTCCGTTTTATCTTGATGGTTCTCGGTTGTCCTCATAGTTCGGTTCTCCCTAAATCCTTGCCTTGATTATACGCCTTACG
>Ga0181520_10004915_pt1 | contig 21860 bp, 16 predicted proteins | sample PEATcosm2014_Bin_29_FD_132451 | JGI IMG/M metagenome (GOLD analysis project Ga0181520, IMG submission 132451) | Peatland microbial communities from MTU Mesocosm Facility, Houghton, MI, USA - PEATcosm2014_Bin02_30_metaG | ecosystem: Environmental > Terrestrial > Soil > Wetlands > Peat | place... | reverse complement strand
TCCGGGATCTTGCCGGAGGTTAAATTCCCCCGGCATCAGACGTATGAGAAACTGCCGCGTACCCGAACCGGCACCGGCCAGATTCAACCAGTGGATGCCGTTAAAGCCGCCGGGATTGAGGCCATCGGCCGTCAAGAATAGCAGCGACACCGCCGCGTAGACGGCCATGGGCAGGAGGAGCTTGCGCCGCGTTTCCGGCAACAGGAACAGCACGGGCAGCATCAGGATCACCACCGGCTTCGACAACAGCGAGATCAGCAGCCCGAGCTGAATCCAGCGGCCATAGCGTTTTTCCAGTTGCGGCTCCTCGGCCAACCGCATCAGCCCGGCGAGGATCAGCGCCATGGCCAGCACGACCAGGACGTGGACCTGGGCGTTCCACAGCATCAGATAGGTTGGAAAAGAGCAGAAGAGGGCAAAGTAGGCGAAGCCGCGATAGGCGGGCGTTGAGAAGGCGGAGGCCAGCAGCCGCGCCCCCACGAGCAGCAAGCCCAGCGAAACGACCACACACACCCAAAACGCCGTCCAGGGGGCCAACGGCGCGGTCCACGGTCCGATGGCCACGGCCAGGAAGGGATGGTTCAGATACGGGCTGGCGTAGGGGCCGTACATGCCGACATCCGTAAGAAAGATGCTGTTGCCGATCAACAGGTTGTTGTAGCCACGGGGGATTTGGAAGAAATCGATGCCCAGGTGGCCATGCCTGGTGCTGACGACAAAGCGGTCGAGGAAGCGCCACTCGAGGGAGGCCATCATGGTGGCGGTCCAAGCGACCGCCGCCACGACAAAGAGAAGGGCCAGCGACGCCGCCGCCTTGCCTTGAGGTTTGGTCTGTTGTGGGTCGCCAGTAGGATCGCGCATGGGGGCTGCTATTTTGTCTGCAGGTTAACTGACGCTGGAGGCGACTCGTGAAAGGGCTTTCCAGCTTCGTAAAGAACGAGGCGGGTGCGCAAGACAGCGGCCAACGACCGACTGTCCTGTTGCCGGGCCAAGTCCAGGGCTTGGCGCGCGGCGTTTGCGGCTTCCGGGAACCGGCCCGCTTCAGCATAAGCCGCGGCCAGGGTATCCAAGACCTCCACATTGTTCCCGTCGCCAAGCTGACTCGCACGCTGGGCATGCTCGACCGCCTCAGCGCCGTTGCGGAGCGCGGCGATGGGACAAGTCGCCCGAAACCAAGCCAAATTCAACTGGCAGCGCGGATTGTAGGGCGCAAGCTCCGCCGCATGGCAAAAATGGGACACCGCCTCGACATACCGGCCGCCGGCGAGCAAAGCGATCGCCAAGCTGGTTTCGACCTCGGGGGAACAGGGCGCGATCGTCAACACCTTTTGATAATGCTGAATTGCCTCCTGGGGGCGGCCGGCGCTGGCCAGAACGTTGGCCAGGGAGGACAGAACCTGCACGTTGTCGGGCTCCCGCGCCAGCACCGTTTGCAATTGGGCAATCGCCTCCGCGAACCGGCCCCGAGCGGCCAGGGCCGCGGCCAGATTATTGGGCGTCTTGGCATTTCCGGGCTCGATTTCCAAGGCCCGCTCAAACTGCTTGATCGCCTCGTCGAAACGACCGCATTCGGCCAGAGCCCTGCCGAAGTTGCTGTGGGCGGCAGCACAGGCCGGCGCGGCCGCCACGGCACGCTGCATTTCGGCCATGACCTCGCGGTAATGGTCGGCACGATCCTCGCTGGTCCACGTGGTAGGCAAGCGCCGCAGCCGATTCGGCGCCGTTGCATACGCGCTAGCCAACACGCTGCCGAGCAGGATCGCTACGATGGCGCCGAGCCCAACTGCCGGCCATGCCTGAGCGAGCATCGGCCCAGTAATCCATTTCGGTCGGCGCCGCCGCCGCCACACCAAGGCCACGCCGTAAATCGTCAGGCAGAAAAAACTCACCGCGACCGGCACGACCCGCTCGAGCAGATTGACGTGGACAAACCGGTACGGCTCTTCCCGGGCCAGAAAACAGGGCGTCGGTACAAACACCAGCAAGGAGACAACGAACGCCGTCATCAGCAGCCGGCGAAACCACGGCACGCTCTCCCGTTGCCAGAGCCAAAGCATTACCGGCAACGTCGGCAGCACCGTTGTATAATGGTATTCTTGGACCGGGTAGTAGCACAAAAAGTGGGAGAAGATGCATAGCAGGACGGTTACCAGCACGGCGCGCAGGCGTTGCTCCCGCTCCTCCAACAGCAGCGGAGACAAACTCATGAGCAAGACGGCCACGAGCGGAACGCGAAGAACCAGCGAAGGAACCCCGTGGCCCAACATCCGCGCGATGAAGATCGGCAGGGAATAAAGCCCCGGGTCTTGCTGCAAGTCGACCTCGACCGGCGCGACACACATGAGGAACTGCCGGGGCGTAGAACTGGCGCCCGCGAGGTTCAGCCAGTGGATGCCGTTGTAGCCGTCGGGATTGAGCCCCCCGGCGAGCAGAAACAGAAGCGACACCGCCGCATAGACGGCCACGGGCAAGAGCAGTTTGCGCCGCGTTTCCGGCAGCAGGAACAGCACCGGTAGCATCAAGATGACCACCGGCTTCGACAAGAGCGAGATCAGCAGCCCGAGTTGAATCCAGCGGCCGTACCGCTTTTCCAGTTGCGGCTCCTCGGCCAACTGCATCAGTCCGCCGAGAATCAGCGCCATGGCCAGCACGAGCAGAACGTGGACCTGCGCACTCCACAGCATCAGATAGGTCGGCAAGGAGCAGAACAGGGCAAAGTAGGCGAAGCTGCGATAGCCGGGCGTTTTGAAGGCCGAGGCCAAGAGCCATGCGCCCATGAGCAGCAAGCCCAACGAAACGACTACGAATAGCCCAAAGGCCGTCCAGGGGGCTAGCGGCGCCGTCCACGGTCCGATGGCCACGGCCAGGAAAGGATGGTTCAGATACGGGCTGGCATAGGGGCCGTAAGTGCCGACATCCGTATGAGAGATGTTATTGCCGATCAGCAAGTTGTTGTAGCCGCGGGGAACTTGGAAGAAATCCGTGCCCATGCAGCCAGGCCAACTCCCGACCACGAACCGATCGAGGAATTGCCCCTTGAGCGAGGCCATCATCGTGGCGGTCCAGGCGACCGTTGCCACGACAAAGAGAATGGCCAGCCACGCCGCCGGACGGCTCTGAGGTTTCGTGTTTTGGGAGTCGCGGATGCGTGCTCGCATGGCCAAGCCCGCGGTGCGGGCCGATAACGGTCTAACACCGCACGTGGTGTACCCAAGCGGGCGGGACGTTCAGCCACACGGCGTCGCGGCGGATTTCGCGGCGGCCGAGCAGATTGCCCAAGGCCTTGCCAATCCCGCGGAGCCGGTCGCGTTCCGCCCGGCCGCTCACCAGGGCCCGCATCGGCCGCACGGCGATGTACTCGAAAAAAGAGAGCGTTCCCCCCGGCGCCAACAGATCCAGGAGTGCCGCCAGAATGCGTTCCACTTCGGCCACCGCGAAGTTGTTCAGCGGCAGCCCTGAGACGATCACGTGGTAGCGGTCGCTGCGGGGCAAGTCTTCCACGGCGCAATGCAGCACGCGGGAGCAGTCGGCTACGGCCCGAAACGCCGGCTCCGTCCGGAATCGCCGCTCCAATTGCTCGACGAACGTCTGGTTGAGCTCCACCAGGTCCAGGCAGTCGGCTGATCCCATACCGGCGATGATTTGCCGGGTGACGGCGCCCGTGCCGGGGCCGACTTCGAGGATTTTGCGCGGGGGGACCGATTTTTCACTCGCGAAGCGGGTGAGCGCCTCGGCGAGGTAGCGACCGCTGGGCAAAATGGCCCCTGTCGTGTGGAAATTTCGCAAGAATTCCCGAAAAAACAAGATGTGTTCCGTAACCCGTCGACTCATGAAGCGAATCTTACCGCATCTGGCCCGCCAACGCCACTCGATCTGTCAGTCGGTCAGGCTGGATGGTGCCGACGGGAATGGTTGGCCGGGACATGGTATGGACCACGGCATTGGCCCGCGTCGTCGGCGCTTTTTTCTGCGCCACCTTCGGCAGCCGTTTGATGGTGGGATGTTTGGCCACCTGGGGCGGCGGAGGCGGCGCGATGCGATCCAGCGATCGTTTGAACCCCTCGTATTCCGGTGGGGTGAGGATTTGCTTGGCATCGGCCAGAATGGTGTAGCGACTGGCCGGGCTGATCTTTCCTTCGGCCCTGGCAATACAGACTTCATCGTAGAGGTCCTGCCGGGCGGCGAAGGCGGCCAGGCGGCCTGGCTCTCCCGCGGTTGCCACTTGCGCTGCCCAGCTCACGACGATCAACGCCCCAAGCGCTACCATTGCGGAAAATCGGCCTTGCATGGTTGTCCCCCCTTTATTGGTGGCCTCCGGATGTCGAGGCGGTTCATCGCGGAGTCTCCCGGGATTGCAATCCCGGGGCGTTTGCTGCATTCCGCCTCAGTGCCCGAGACCGTGAAACAGTCTCTCGTTACATTTATCCGATCCAGAAATGTCATCGGAATCGGAATTCCCGGAACTTGACGCACACCCTGCCCAGGCGGCAAGGTTTCGTAAGGGGCGGCGGCATAACCGATACAACCAGCAAGCATTCCGCAGACACCCCAGCTTCACATGAGATGGCGTGTAGTGCGACACATGAGAAGTGTATAGTTTAGCCGGCGTACAAGCACGCCGGCTAAACGCGGCCAAGCGGACTACTCCGCGTCCCGACGTCAGGCGCAGAGTGCCTGGCTTACGGCTACGACTCGCGGTGCGCTTCACGCCCCCTACGAGGATTCGCCGTCCTCTTCGGCGGGCTCGGGCCCCGCGTCCTTGCCGCCGCCGCTCCAGTCACGGCGCTGGCGGGAACTGAGAATGCCCATCGCCTTGCGGTACTTCGTCACCGTGCGGCGGGCGACGGTGATGCCGCTGGCGGCAAGCTGCTGCACCAGTTGATCGTCGCTCAGGGGATGCTGCTTGTCTTCCCCGTCGACGATCTCTTGCAGCTTCAGGCGGACGGTATCCCAGGCGACTTCTTCGCCGGCGGCGCTGGTGGTCCCGCCCACGAAGAACCGCTTGAGCGGGAAAATGCCGCGCGGCGTCTGGATCCACTTGTCGTCGACCGCCCGGCTCACCGTGGTCACGTGCACCCCCACCTTGTCGGCGATCTGCTGCATCTTCAACGGTTCGATGGCCTCCGGGCCCTTGTCGAGAAACTGCTTCTGGTGATCGACGATGGCCTGGGAGACTTTCGTCAAGGTGTTGCGCCGCTGCTCGATCGAATCGATGAGCCACTGGGCCGAGTTCACTTTCCGCTTGATGTACTCGCGGGTCTCGTCATTCGTATCGGCGTTTTGAAAAAGCTTGCGGTAATAGGGGCTGATGAACAGGCTGGGCGTATGGCCGTCCTCCAGCCGCACGCGATAGCGGCCGTTGTCGTCCGGTTCCACGAACACGTCGGGCGTCACCGGCGGGGCGACGACGTTGTTGAAATCGGCGCCCGGCTTGGGGCTCAGCTTTCGCAATTCCTCCAGCGCTTTCTGGATCAATTCGATCGAATAGCCGGTCTTCCGCGAAATCACCGGCAAGCGGTTGTGTTCCAGGTCTTCCAAGTGGCTGGCGATCAGCGTACGCAACTGCTCGTAGTAGGGCGCGCCGGGCAGCACCTGCAACAGCAGGCACTCGCGCAGGTCGCGGGCGCCGACGCCGGGCGGATCCAGCTTCTGCACCAGCGCCAACGCCCGCTGGGCCAGGGCCACTTCTTCTTCGCCGGCATCCGCGCCGAGGATGTCCTCCAGCCGCCCTTGCAGGTATCCGTTGGTGTCCAGGTTGTAGATGATGCGGTCGGCCATCGCCCGCAAGTCCGCCTCCAGGTCGAACCAGCCGAGCTGATCGTGGAGGTAGTCCTGCAAGGATTGCGGCCGGGCCACCATGTTGGCCATCGCGTCCAGCTTCCGCTCGCCGGCCTCTTCCACCTCGCTGCGCGAGGGATGAGAGCGCTCTTCAAAATGGTCGGGCCACTCCTCGTCCATGTTCAAGAGCCGTTCGAAGTCACCCTCGTTGGCGTGCGTTTCGTCGATCACCAACTCGCGCTCTTCCTCGCTGGGGGCGTCGGGCGACAAACGATCCTCCGCCGGCGCCTCCTCGGCCGGGGCCTCCGTCTCTTGCTCGGCCAGCTCGAGCACCGGATTCTCTTCCATCTCCTGTTCGATCCGCTCCTGCAGCGCCAAGATGGGCAATTGCAGAATCTCCATGGACTGGATCATCCGCGGCGCCAGCACTTGCTTCTGAACCAGTCGCAGATCTTGGCCGAGAGATAAACGCATGGAAATAATAATGAAGGACCAGCGGCTACGACACGTTGTCAAAGCCAGCCGCGGGGATTGTTCTTTTCTAAAACGTCTGCCGGCCGGTCAAGGCGTCGGCCAGGATCTCTTTGTTGGCGAACTCCAATACGCTGCCGCTGGTAATTCCGCGGGCGAGCCGGGTGATGCGGACCGGCAGCCCGTCGAGCAAATTGGAAATGTGCAGCGCCGTCCCGTCGCCTTCCACGGTGGGGTTCGTCGCCATAATCAGTTCCTTGAAGGTTCCCTCACGAATGCGTTTCACCAGGGCATCGATGGTGAGTTGTTCCGGGCCAATTCCGTCCAAGGGGGCAATGCGGCCGAGCAGCACGTGGTACAACCCCCGATAGACGCCCGACTGCTCCAGTGCCATCAAGTCGCGGGGCTGCTCCACCACGCAAACGACGTCTTGCTGCCGGCTTGGATCACGGCAAATCGTACACTCTTCCGCCTCTGCCAAATTATAGCACTTGCGGCAGTAGCGGACATTGTGTTTAACGTTGCGAATGGCATCGGCCAACGCCAACGCCTCGTTGCGATGGATGCGCAAAACATAATAGGCCAACCGCTCGGCCGACTTCTTGCCGATGCCGGGCAGTTTGGCGAACTCGTTGATGAGTTGGGTTACCGATTGCGTGAGTTCTGACACGATTGCCGGGCCGGTAGTAGTTGCGACGTTGATGCCGTTTGGCCGCTGGCAGCGCCGGCCGTGCCGGCCAAAACTATCGCTGCTGGCCGACGTGCCGTCGGCCGCTAAACGGGGCGTCGCTGTTGCGATCCAACGTTTCTCTTGCTCCTGAACCCTGAACCCTACTCCCCTTTTTCTTCCTCCGCCTCCTCCGACCCAGCCTCGGTGAACTTCGCCAGGGCCTCGTGCAAGCCGCCCGGCAGCGGCAGACCGCCGGTCAATTCGCGAAGCTTGTCGGCGTGCAACTGCTTTCCTTTGGAAATCGCCTGGTTGACGGCCGCGGTCACCAAGTCTTCCAGCAACTCGCGGTCGTTTTGCGTGATCAGTTGCGGGTCGATGCGGCAGCGAAGCACTTCCATCAGGCCGTTGACCTCGATTTCGACCATTCCTCCGCCGGCCGTGCCGGCCACGCGGCACTTTTTCATTTCCTCGGTCATGCGGTTCATCTGGCCGCCCAATTGCTGAGCTTGCTTCAGCAGGGAACCGAGGTTGCCAAGTCCTTTGAACACGTCGTTCGCTCCGTTTCATTCTCGCGACGGTGGATCGTCGACCCGCATCGGCTGAGCGCCGAAGAGCTCGCCCGCCCGCTGCACCAGCGGATGCCGCATCGCGTCCATCAGCCGCTGATGGGGGGAAATACTCCGCCCCGAAGTCGTCGCCGGCTCCTGCTGCCCGGCTTCGGGCGAGGCCAGGGCAAACGCCAACTCCACCCGCCCGCCCGTTACCTCGGCCAGCGCCTGTTGGAAGCGGGCGACCTGCTCGGGGCGCTCGCACGCACTCTTGCACAAATCATATCCAGCCTTGAATCGCACGACCAGCCGGTGCGGTGCGGAAAATGCCACGGTCTCAAACTGCCGGGCGTGCTCGACCACCATGCCCGAGAGCCGCGCAAGCACGCGATTCCAGATTTCCACGGCGTTTTCCGCCGTCAGGGTCAACGCTGGTGCCGCTGGTGAAGGGGCTGCCTCGGCGTTCGGTGCATCGGAGGCCGACTCAAACTGCGGGGTGTCACGGTTGGCTTGCCCGACCGTGCTTTCGGCACTGCTGGACAAGCCAGCAGTGGCACCCGTGCTGGATAGGCTAACAGAGGCACCCGGCCCGACAGATGACGGACCTCGAACGGTCACGGCCGGCTCAAGTTTTTTTTTTGCCGCGTCGGCCAGCGCCGCCGGCTGGGCCGGTCGGTTCATGGCGGCGGGTGCCAGGACAGCCCCGGATTGCAGTTGCGCAATGACGGCCGACAATTCGTCGAGATCTTCTAGATGACTGATCCGCACCAACGCCAGCTCGACCAAGATCCGGCCTTGCGTGCTGTATCGCATGCGCGACAGGGTCTGGTCGAGAATCTGCATGGCTGCCAGCAAGGCGTCCAACCCGAGATGCTTCGCGGCCGCCACGACCTGCTCGGCCCCGGAAGGGGACGTATAGAGAAATGCGTCGCTTGGGCAACCGACCGCGGCCGCCATGCAGTCGCGGAGATAGCCAAAGAGCTGCTCGATCAGTTGGCCCGCATCCACTCCGGCCATGAGCGCGGAGTCGAGATCGGCCAGGGCGGCGGCCGGGTTTCGCTCGACCAAGTGGCCCATGAGCGCGGCCAGCCGCTCTTCGCCGGCCGTGCCCAGCATGCCATGAACATCGGCGACGGTAATGCGGCCCGCCGAGAAGGCCAGCAACTGCTCCAACAGTGACTGGCTGTCGCGCATCGAGCCGGCCGCCCGCCGGGCGAGCACCTCGAGCGCCTCGGGCTCGGCCTCGACCCCTTCGGCGGCCACGATCTGCTCGAGCCGTTGGCGGATGGAACCGGTCTGGATGCCGGCAAAATCGAACCGCTGGCACCGCGACAGGATGGTGATCGGGATCTTCGTCGCCTCGGTGGTGCAGAAAATGAACTTGACGTGCTCGGGCGGCTCTTCCAGCGTTTTCAGCAAGGCGTTAAAGGCCTCGCGGGTGAGCATGTGGACTTCGTCGATGATGTAGATCTTGAAGCGCGCCCGGCTGGGCCGCACGCCGGCGTTTTGCCGCAACTGGCGGATTTCGTCGATGCCGCGGTTGCTGGCCCCGTCGATTTCCAGCACGTCGACGTCCTCGCCGCGGCCGATGCTCTGGCAGATGTCGCACTGGTTGCAGGGGACGGGCGTGGGTCCCTTCTCGCAATTCAGCGCCTTGGCCAGGATGCGGGCGGCCGAGGTTTTTCCCACGCCCCGGGCGCCCGTAAACAGATAGGCGTGGCCGACGCGATGCGTGGCGATGGCGTTCGAGAGGGCCTGGGCGACGTGTTCCTGACCGATCAGCTCGGCGAAGGTCTGCGGCCGGTAGCGGCGGGCCACGACCACATATTGCCGCGCGGGGCCACGCTCGGCCGCAGAGGTGGAGGGATCAAGGACTGGGGATTGGGGATCAGGGGATGATGGCATCGACACTGCCTTTGCGGCTATGACTCCAATCCCTAACCCCAACCCGGGCTCTCCGGCCCCCGATGAGAGGCCCACCGCACCTGGAGGTGACCGCTTATGGCTGCTGACTTTCGCCCCTGACCAGGTTCGCAGGCCCCCATTGCGGGGACCTCTCATCGGACGCCGGAGAAAGAGCTATGGTGCCCAATCCCTTCCTGTCCATTTGTACGCGCTGGAACGCAGATCGTCAAAGGGGGGCGGACGGGATGGAGCAATAATAATGCCACGTTTAGCCGCCGTGCCCACGCGACGGCTGGGGCGGGTTTCGGCCGTTTGGCCGGCATGCCGCCGCCCGCCAAACGGCCGATGTGGTATAACCAACGCTCAAAACGGGTGGAGGATACGGCGATGGAGCAGATCGAGCTGCTGCGGTATACTCACGTCCGCGAAGCCGGTGATGCATGCGCCGGAAGCGAAATTGCGTCTTTGCCGAAACTCACAATTTCTTGCTGAGGTCAATCTCATGGAACTAAAAGGATCGCAAACGGAACGGAATTTGGTAACGGCATTCGTGGGCGAGTCGGTCGCCCGAAACCGTTATACCTTCTTTGCCAGCCAGGCCCGCAACGACGGCTACGTGCAGATTTCCCAAGTCTTCGAGGAGACGGCCGGCCAGGAAAAAGAACACGCCAAGCGATTCTTCAAGTTCCTGCAGGGGGGCCAGGCAACGATCGAGGGCGCGTTTCCGGCGGGCATCATCGGCGCCACGGCCGACAACCTGGTGGTCGCGGCCGATGGCGAAAACGAGGAGTGGTCGGCCCTCTATCCCAGCTTTGCCGCCAAGGCCCGCGAGGAAGGCTTCAAGACCATCGGCGTGATCTTCGACATGGTTTCGGTGGCTGAGAAGCAGCACGAACGGCGTTTTCGGGGCCTCTTGGAAAACCTTGAAAGCGGCCGGGTCTTCAAGCGGGAGCAGCCGGTGCGCTGGCGCTGTCTGAACTGCGGCTACGTCCACGAAGGACCCGATGCGCCCGCCGCCTGCCCGGCCTGCGCCCACCCGCAGGCATATTTCGAGATGTTGGTCGAAAACTGGTAAGCAGGTGTCGGTCGGACTCGTAAAGAAATAGGGGGTTCAATTCATACAGCGGTCATTCTGAGCGCAGCGAAGAATCTTCCCTGATCTCCGGCGAGATCCTTCGCTGCGCTCAGGATGACTTGGGTTCATTTCGTCAAGTTATTACTGTGTAGCACCTGGCCATGAGGCAGCACGCAGGAATTGGTCTACCCGCGCCACGGTGCCGACCCCTTGATGATGCGGTGGGACTGGGATCGGGTGGGTATTTCGTTTCCTGCGTGCTGCCTGAGAATGAGGAAGAGGTTGGTTGGTGTTTTGTCTCTGCCTGAACGCCGGCTGGCTGACGTCCGGGCAGCCGACCGAAATCAGCGGACGCGATCCGCACCTGACGGTGTTCACTTACCATTATTGGTTCCGTGGTTGATTGTGGAACACTTTCGACGTTCTCGACCGGGAAAATGGGCTCGTTTCACTCGCCCTCGTTCCAGTAGCAGCGCAGGACCCAATAAGATGCGTAGAAAAGGCAAGTGATGCCGCGAGTTAGTGCCGGTCTTTTGATGTATCGGATCAGGGATGGCATCGTCGAGGTGTTGCTCGTCCATCCCGGCGGCCCTTTCTTTCGCAAGAAGGACGAAGGGGCGTGGTCGATTCCCAAGGGAGAACCGGAGCCGGGCGAGGAACTGCTGATGACTGCCCAGCGGGAGTTCGAGGAAGAGACGGGCGTGAAGCCGGCCGGGCCGTATGTTCCCTTGCGGCCCATTCAGCAGAAGGGGGGCAAGATCGTCCATGCCTGGGCATTTGAGGGCGACTGTGATCCATCCGCGATCACGTGCAATACGTTCACCATGGAATGGCCGCCGCATTCCGGCCGGCAGCAGGAGTTTCCCGAGTGCGATCGGGCGGAGTTCTTCGACCTGGAGACGGGCAGGCGAAAGATCAAGGCCGGTCAGGAGACGCTCGTCGAGGAGCTTCGTTCTCGCCTTCCGCGCTAGGCGACGCCGCGCCGTCAGCCCCGGCAGCAGCCGGCCGGATGACGCCGATGCGTTGCGGCGCAATGATTTGCGCCAATGCGGCCGGGCTGCCCAGGGGGCGAGGCGGTCTGGCCGGCGGGCGAAAGAACACGGATCGTTGGCCCGCTTGGGACGCCGTGTTTTAGCCCAGTCCTAACAAACCCTCCTATGGATTCTCCCGTAACATAGGATAGACTTGAGAGATAGGTCTAACGGCCTGGCCTCCGCACCCAGCTCCCCCCCCACCGCTTTTTGAAAGAAAATGCCCATGAGAAAACGCACAACCCTCCCTATCGTTGCGATTTCGACCTTCCTGCTCCTGGTTTGCTGGTGGACGACGTCGCGGTCGGCGGCGGAGCCGATTTCAGGGGGGGGCGCGGGAACACCGGCGGAGACTGCGGCACCCGCGGCTGCGCCGGCGACGGCGCCGGCGCAGACGCAACTGCCGCCGGATCTGGCCGCTGCGGAGGCCGCGTTCCGGAAGGGTGACTTCCCCGCCACGTTGAAGTCGTTGCAGGAAGCCGTGAAAAAAGACCCCAATCAGCCGCCCGCTCAGGTGATCATGGCCCGCATGTTCGTCCAGGCGAAAATGGTGGGAGAGATGCGGGGCGCCTTGGAACAGGCGGTGATGGATGCCCCCAACGATCCGGAAGCGTACATGTTCATCGGCGATTTAGCCTTGAGCGATCATCGCGTCACGGAAGCGCAGTTGCTATACGAGAAGGCCAGCCAGTTGCTGGTGGAGTTCAAGAAAAGCGACAAACGGAAGGATGCCCTCCAACCGGGAATTCATCGCGGCCTGGCCGAGGTGGCCATGAGCCGCAAGGATTGGGTCGGCGCCCAAAAGCAACTGGAAGCCTGGTTGAAACTTAGCCCCAAGAACACCGGCGCCATGCAAATGCTGGCCCTGTGCTTGTTCCAGCAGAAGGACGTCACGGGGGCGTTGGGGAAGCTCAAGGAGGCAGCCAAACTCGTTCCGGAAATCTTGACTCCCGAAGCCACCGTGGCCCGCTACTACGAGCAGGAGGGGGACCGTGAAAATGCCAAGAAATGGATGATTAGTGCCCTGACCCAGGCGCCCAAGGACCTGAAGACGCGTCTGGTGGCCTGCGAATGGGCCCTGCAGGCCGGACGACTGGAGGATGCTTCAACCCAGGCGGCCGCCGCCTTGCAGATCGATCCCACGAGTTTTCCGGCCAAGATCCGCCGTGGCGTCGTGGCCCTTTTTCAGAAGGATTTTACGACCGCCGAGCGGTATTTCGAGTTGGCCAGCTTGCAGTCGCCGCGGAGCCTCCCTGCCGCCAACGATCTGGCGCTAGCGCTGATTGAACAGGATGACAAGTCCAAGCAACTGCGTGCTCTGGAGTATGCCGAGAACAACGTCCGCAAATACCCGCGGGACACCGAAGCCGTGTCGACCTACGGATGGGTGCTTTACAAACTGGGGAAGCTCGATGACGCCGAGAAGTATCTGAGCGCCGCCGCCTCGTCCGGCCGGGTTACGCCTGACACGGCGTATTATTGTGCCCGGTTGGCGAAAGATCGAAATCGGGACGACTTGGCCCGGCAGTGGCTCGAAAGTGCGCTGACGAGCACCGCGCCGTTCGCCAATCGGCCCGAGGCGACGGCGCTATTGGCGAAGCTAAAAAAATAAGATCATGGTAAGCGATCCGTCGTTACCATGATCTTGATCTGAAAACAGGGCAGCGCGTGTCCCCGCCCTCCCGGCAGGTCTATTACTTCCATCGGCAGGATATGCCCTGGTCTGCAGCCGATTTGGCGGCCGGCACAACCCGTGCCACCAAAACAGGTTGCCACACTTCGAGAATTGCGGGCCGTCGCCTCTATTTTTGCCAGCACGACAACCGACACTAAGCATAGGACCGGTCCCCGCGCCCGCTGCGCGATGATGGCCGGGCACGGACGGCGTCTCTTTGCCGAACCCCCCACTTTGGGACAGCTTGCTTAGGAACGGTGGCGGCAGTATGATGAGCAGCGAAAATATTGTGTCGGTACGCCAGGAAAAGTCGCAATCGTGGCCCGTCAAATCTCCCTGTTCGAGCCATCTCGTTGAGGAGGCAAAGGCGGCATTTGCAGTAAAACCGCGACGGCGGTCAAAGATCGCATCCTTCGCACTGCGTCGTTCCTCCACTCCGGCTGAGAATTTGCCTATGTACGTGCTCGAAACCCGCGGCTTGAAAAAGAACTACGGGTCCGAAGGGGAAGTTTGTGTGCACGCCTTGCGCGGAGTCAATCTCCAAGTGCGCAAGGGCGAGTTGCTGGCGATTATGGGGCCCTCGGGCTCCGGCAAAAGCACCCTCTTGCACATCCTCGGCGGGGTGGAAACGCCTAGCAGCGGCCAGGTCTTGCTGGAAGGGGTGGATTTGGCCACCTTGAACGACGACCAACGCACCCTCATCCGCCGCGACCGAATGGGGTTCATCTTCCAGTCGTTCAATCTGCTGCCCGCGTTTACGGCCGAGGAAAACGTCGCCTTGCCCCTGGAACTCGGCGGCACGGCCTCGGCAGAGGCGCGGCGCCGCGCGGCCGAAACCCTTCGCCTGGTAGGCATGTCGCACCGCCGCGATCATGTACCCAGTGCCATGTCGGGGGGCGAACAGCAGCGGGTGGCCATCGCCCGGTCGCTGGTCATGCGGCCGGCCCTGCTGTTGGCCGATGAGCCGACCGGCAACCTCGACAGCGCCAACGGCCGGCAAGTCACGGCCCTGCTCCGCCGGCTGGCCACGCAAGAGGAGCAGACCATCGTCATGGTCACCCACGACTCGAACGTGGCCGCCCAGGCCGATCGGTTGGTGCGGCTCCGCGACGGGTTGGAAGAGACCGAAGAAGAGGCCGAGGAGGCACTGTTGCGTGCGGCTGGCGGTCCGGCCCGATCGATTTTGTTCAAAGGGACAAGATAGAGGGGCAGGAAAGCGAGTGCCGCGCTGCTTTCCCCCTTCCGCCTTCCGTCTCGACTGAGCTCGCCGACGTCCCCTTCCCACTTTGATTTCCATCCTACCATGATCCTCTGGAAGTTTACCGTCCGCGAAGTGAAGAACCGGCCCGGCCGCGCGACGCTCACCGTGCTGAGCATTGTCATTGGCGTGGCTGCCGTGGTGGCTGTGACGGTTGGCACGGCCACCACCCACCAGGCCTACCAGGAGATGTACGAAAGCGTGGCGGGGCGGGCGGCCCTGGAGATCGCCAGTGAGAACGGCAGCTTTTTCGCGGCGGACATTGCCGAGCGAGTCAAGCAAGTGCCGGGAGTGAAGGCGGCCGTTCCCACCATCCAGCGGGGCTCCGCCCTTTGGCACGACAAGAATCATGTCCAAATGGTGGTAATGGGCATCGACGTCGCGCGGGATGAGGCGGTACGGGATTACGATCTGCAGGAAGGGACCTTCTTCCGCGAGAAGTACGACGCCCTGTTGGAGACCGGCTTCGCCCAAGGCTTGGGAGTCAAGGTGGGCGATGAAGTGAAGCTGGCCACCTCGCGCGGCGGACTCCACGGCAGCATCAAGAAGTTCAAGATCACCGGGCTATTGTCGCCGCGGGGGGCGGCCCACTTCAACGAGGGCGGCATCCTGTTTCTGTCCCTGAAGACGGCGGAGTCGCTCTTCACCAGGCCGGGAAACATCAACTCGATCAGCGTCGTGCTGGCCGAAACGGCCGACGACAAGGCCGTCGCCGCCGAGATGGCCAAACTGTTGCCCACCGGCGTTTCCGTGCGGTCGCCCATGGCCCGCTCCCAGTTGGCCAAGGAAACCGTGAAGGACGCCGAGACGGGGCTGGACTTTGCCTACGCCCTGATGATCGTGCTGGCCGTCTTCACCATCTTCAACACCTTCCTGATGAACGTGGGCGAGCGGCGCCGTCAGTTGGCCGTATTGCGGGCGATTGGCGCCACGCGCCGTCAAATCATGCGGATGTTGCTCCTGGAAGGGCTGGCGATGGGCCTGGTCGGAACGATTTTGGGCTCCTTGCTGGGGCTCGTCGGCGCCTATGGCTTGACGCAGGCGATGAGCCGGGTGCATGGGACGACGATGCCGGCGCTGCGGATCACCCCCGGCCCGTTCATCGTGGCCGCCTTCCTTGGCCCGGGCATCTCGCTGTTGGCCATGTTCGTTCCGGCCCGCATCGCCGGCAGGATTTCTCCGCTGGAGGGGATGCGGTTCATCGTCTCCGAAACCCGACGCCACATTACCTGGCGGTACATCAGCCTTAGTCTGGTGGCCTTCGTCATCAGCGGCTCGCTGGTGTTGGCTTGCGTGACGGGCTATCTGCCGATCGAGCTGACCGTTTACGTGGGAGCGGTCTTCACCGCCGCTTTCGTCCTCTTGGTGCCCATCGTGCTGGGTGGGTTGGCCTGGTTGGCCGCGACCATGCTGTATCCCATCCTCCGCGTCGAAGGACGCATCGCCGAGCGGCAAGTCCTTCGCCGCCGCGTGCGCACCACGCTGACGATCGGATTGCTCTACATCGCCGTTAGCACGGCCATCAGCCTGGGAACGACCATCCTCAACTGCGTCGAGGACATTCGCACCTGGCAGGCCAAGACGTTCAAGGGCGACTTCATCATTCGTTCCATGACCCCCAACATGGCGACAGGCAAGATGCCCCCCATGCCGGAAGCGCTGGGCCGCGTGCTGGGGTCCATCGACGGCGTGGCCAACGTCGACGCGCTCAGCATGGTCGATGCTTCGATGCGGGTGAACGATCCCCAGGCGGACAAACAGCCGGTGACCGTCTGGGTGCGCGACTTCACCGACCCGAACAGCTTGTCGTTGGCCTTGCAGGAGGGCGATCCGGTCGAGGTCCGCAAGCGCCTGGCGGCGGGCGACGTCGTGCTCGGTTCCGTGCTGGCCAACCGCACGCATACCAAGGTGGGCGACGAAATCACGCTCGACACCGACAAGGGCCCGCAACGGCTCCGCGTGGCCGGCACCGCGACGGCCTACATCCAGGGCGGCAAGATCATTTATATGGAAGGACAGGCAGCCCGCCGCCACCTGGGCGTCGAAGACGTCCAGACGTACATCGTCAATGCGGTCCCCGGCGCCCAGGAGAAGGTTCGCGAGAAGCTCACTGCGATTTGCGGCGAGTCGGGCCTGCTGTTGCAGTCGTTCGCCGATCTGCGCCGACGGATCGACGACCTGATGAAAGGCGTGGTGGCCAGCCTGTGGGGCCTGTTGGCCCTGGGCTTCATCGTCGGCTCGTTCGGCATTGCCAATACGCTGACGATGAACGTGCTGGAACAGACCCGCGAGCTGGCCCTGCTCCGCGTCGTGGCCATGACCCGCTGGCAGGTCCGCAAGACCATCCTGGCCCAGGCGGTGATCATCGGTTTCATCGGCCTGACGCTGGGGGTGGTCGGCGGGATCATCGGCTCGTACGTGAGCAACCTGTGCGTGGTGCCCGTGCTCGGGCATGCCGTGGAGTTCGCCCTGCACCCCTCGCTGTTGGCGGTTTGTTTCGCCACGGGCCTGGTGGTGATTATCGCCGCGGCCTGGCTCCCCGCCGAGCGTGCCGCCCGGCTGCAACTGCTGATCGCCTTGCAGTACGAGTAAGCCGGCCCGTCAGTCGCCGTCGGTGACCAGGAAGTTCTTGAATTGCCACGGGTCGTCGACGTCGATGTCCGGCTGGTTGTAGCCGTGGAAGTTGTTCAGGTAATACTTCAGCGGATTCCAGTCGGACGGGACCGACAGCGATTGGCCGAGGTAAGGCCGGGCGATGCCCAGGATATACTCGTGCGGCAGCTCGTCGGGCACACACACGCCGCGCCGCGGGTTGTCGACCATCCAGAGGGCCGCGGCCACCACGGAAATCGCCACTTGCATGGTCGTGGCGTTCTGGTGCGGCACCAGCCGCCGCGACTCTTCAATGCTCAACACGCTGCCGGTCCACCACGATTGGTAGGCGTGGCCCATCAACAGCGCGCCCAGGATGTCGCCGCCGCTCTGGATCTCGTCGCCCATGATCCGCAGTTTCGGCTGTAGCTCGTAGTCGCGGCCGCGGAGCTCCTCCAACGAAACCAGCGCCGCATCACAGGGGCAATAGGCATAATGGACCGTGGGCCGGTAGATCGCCCGGCCGTCTTCCCAGACGGTGAGCCGGTCGGAGATGGTGAAGGCTTCGCCGTGGCGGATGATCATGCCGCGGATGCAATAGTGGGGCACCCAGGAGACGACCCAGGTATTGATGCCCATGCGGGCCAGGCAGATTTGGTTGCGCGGCCCGCGGCAGTGGTGATAGGCGAGCGGCGGGAGTTGCTTTTCGTGGGTTCCCCAACCCATTTCGGCCGTGGTGATGCCCTCCTCGCGGAAGCCCTCGATGCTCCAGGTGTTGACGAACTCGCCCACTTCCTTGGGCCGGTTGGTGATTTGCGTGTCCCGCTCGCTGCAATGGATCACCTTCACGCCCAGCTTCATGGCCAGGCGATTGAAGGTCTGGTCGCGGACGAACTGCTGGATTTCCTCGGCGTCCTGGGGCAAGGCTTTCTTCTCCTCCAGGACCCGTTCCGCCAGGTCGATCAGCCCTTGCTTGGTCCAGTGAGAGATGAGCCCGGGGTTGGCGCCGTGCTCCAAAACGGCCGTCGGGCCAGGCTCGTGCCAGCCGGCCATCAGCCGGCGGACGTTCATGTGGCGCCAATAGAGCGTCCGCTCGGTGGGATGCTTGTCCTGGGCCCCCTCGTAAGGGTCCCAAATCTCGACCGACGTGTTCAGATAGAGCACGCCATGATCGTGACACCAGCGGAGCATCTGGCAGCAGTCGATGTTCCAGGCGAGGTCGATGAGCAAGTCGCCCGCCGAAAGGTGTTTGGCCAGCTCCGACTCCAGGTTCTCCTCCGTCATCCGCTGGCGGACGAAGCGGACCCCCTGGTCGATCCAAGGCTTCAGCACGCCGGCGCGATCCTCGAAATCCAGGACGGTAATGTTTGCCAGCGGGATGCGGAAGTGCTTGACCAGGATGGGCAGGGTGCACTGGGCCACGGCCCCGTAACCGAGCATCAATACCCGCTGATGAAAGTCGATCATTACCTGCTTCCCCCGTTTGCTTTTGGCAGGCAGAACGCGGAGGCAGACCACAGCGGCTACCCCAAACGATGAGTCTACTGGCCGAACCGCTGATCCGTCAATCGCTCGTAGGCTTCAATGTACGTCTGCCGGGTCTTGGCCACGACGTCGTCCGGCAACGGCGGCGGCGGACTGTTCTTGTCCCAGCCGCTTGCCGACAGCCAATCACGCACGAACTGCTTGTCGAAGGAGGGCTGGCCGCGGCCGGGCGCATACTGGTCGGCCGGCCAGAAGCGAGAACTGTCGGGCGTGAGCACTTCGTCGATCAAAAGGAGTTCTTCCCCCACCAGCCCGAACTCGAATTTCGTATCCGCGATCAGGATCCCCCGCCAGCGAGCATGTTCGGAGCCTTGGGCAAAGATCCCCAGCGACCGCTCTCGCAACTGCTCGGCCAACTGGCGTCCCACGATATCGGCCATCCGTTCGAACGAGATGTTTTCGTCGTGGCCGGTGGCGGCCTTGGTGGCGGGGGTGAAAATCGGCTCGTCCAGCCGGCTGCTCTCGATCAGGCCGGCCGGCAGCTTGATGCCGCAGACGGTGCCGCTCTGCTGGTATTCCTTCCAGCCGGAGCCGGCCAGATAGCCGCGCACCACGCACTCGATGGGCACCACTTCGGTCTTGCGGCAGAGCGTGCTGCGGCCGGCCAGCTCGCGGCGGTCGGCCTCCGGCGGCAAATCCATCTTGTCCACGTCGGTGGTGATCAGGTGGTTCGGCCCGCCCAGCAGCCGGAACCAGAAGGCGGCGATTTGCGTCAGGACTCGCCCTTTGTCGGGAATGGCCGTGGGCAATACCCAATCGAAGGCACTGATCCGGTCGGTGCTCACCAGCAAGAGGCGATCACCCAGATCGTAAATGTCGCGTACTTTTCCCCGTCGCACGGGGAGACCAGGCAAGGATGTTTCTCGAACAACAATCATGGCAGTGAAAAGTGGCAAGCGGAACCTGAACCCCGCCGAAATATACCCAACCGGCAACGGCTTGACTAGCGGGGGTCAATCTATTACTGCGCCCCCCGATGGCAACTTGTCCCACCGTTCCCCTTAGAATAAAGTAGAGGGAGGCGGCCGGCATTCTGCTTGTCTGAGGATAATCATGGGTTTGATGCGATTTCGTGTCTTTCCAACGGAACGCATCACGGAGCAGGTGGTCCAACAGGCATATCTGTCGGGGATCGACCGCATGTCGTGGCCGGTCTGGGGTGCCGTCGAGGGGGGGGAATTGGTCCTCCAGCGGATAGTCTCCGATTCCGCCGCGCTGCACATCCCCTGGCCGGTCGAAGGCTACGGCCCCCTCACGCTAACCTCGGGCAGCCTCATCGAACGCCGGGAACCGTATCTTCTGCCCTTGGAAGTCGCCCGCGGCACGATCGTCCAGGTCCGCAACCAGCTCGCCGAATGGCAAGAGATCGGGTTGACCGTCCCCGCGGCCGTCCCCGCCAAGCTGGCCGAGGCCGTCACGCGATTTTCCTGGGCGGCGGTGACCCAGCAGGAGCCCCAGACCTCCACCGAGCACGCCGAGGCGGCGCTGCGGGCGGCGCTGAACGCCGGCGACCTGTTGGCCGCCGCTTATACGGAGCAGGCGCTCCTGGTCCGCCGCCGCAACGGAGGCAAACTCACGAGTGTCCTGGGGGCCCATTTGGGCACCACGTTGCTGGACAACTACACCGCCCGGCAGTTCCTGGCTGCCTTCAACGCGGCCGAAGTGCCGTTGGCCTGGCGCGACATCGAAACCACGGAAGGTAAGTTCTCCTGGACCATCAGCGACAAACAAGTCGAATGGTGCCATACGCATGGACTGAAAGTCTTCGCCGGGCCGCTGTTGACGCTCGATCCCCGCGCCCTGCCGGACTGGTATTACCTCTTCGAAGACGATTTCGACAGCGTCCTGGACTTTGTTTCGGCGTTTGTGCGGGCGGCCGTCGAGCGTTACCGTGGCAAAGTCGACTATTGGATCTGCGCCGGCCGGGCCAACACGGGCGGAGTGCCTTCGTTGTCGGAAGCGGAACGGCTGCATCTCGTGGCCCGCACCGTCGACCTGGTGCGGTCGCTCGATCCCGACACGCCGGCGCTGGTGTCGTTCAACCAGCCTTGGGCGGAGTATTTGCGGCAGCAAGAGTCGGATTTTCCCCCGCTGCACTTTGCCGACGCGCTGACGCGAGGGGGCCTGGGACTGACCGGCGTGATGATGGAGCTGAACGTCGGTTACTGGCCCGGCGGGACGTTGCCGCGGCATCCGTTGGAGTTCAACCGCCTGTTGGATGCGTGGAGTCAACTGGGCTTGCCGCTGTGGCTGTCGATCTGCGCACCCAGTGCCTATCACGAGGACCCGTTGGCCTTGCAGAAGACGCCGCTGCCGCCGGGCAGTTGGACGGCAGCCGGTCAGCAGGCGTGGGCCGCCCGCTTCGTGCCCCTGGCACTGGCCAAGCCGATGGTGCAGGGCGTGGTGTGGAACCAGCTCCGCGACAGCCTGCCCCACGATTTCCCCCACGGTGGCTTGTTCGACGATCGCCGGCAGGCCAAACTCGCGCTGCGCACCTTGGCGACGATCCGGCAGACGTATCTGAAATAGAGGAGAGACTGCCCTTTTCTCGTCTCCTCTTATTTCGGTTCTCCTCTCTCCTCTCTCCCCCCTCCCCTGTTTCGCAGCCAGGCGGCGATTTCGTCGCGCACCTGTTTCGAGCGGCCGCATTTGCGGCCGTGAGAATGCACGGCCACGGTGATCTCGCCGTCTTGGCAGAGGGCGGGAAAAATGACCCGCGAGCCGGATGCCGACGAGACGTTGCAGCAAAGAACGCCGTGCTCCTCCGCGTCGGCGGCAATGCGAAGATTCAACGCTTCGTCCGCCGTGGCCGCCACCACGAGCACGGAGTCCCGCAACATGCCCGCATCATACTCCGACGGCTGCCATCGCACGCGCCCGGCGGCGACCAGGTCTTGCAAGGGCAGCGAGATGGCCGGCGCGACCACGATGACCTCCGCGCCGCCGGCGGCCAGTGTCGAGGCTTTGCGGCTGCCGATCCGACCGCCGCCGACGATCAAACACCGCCGGCCGGCCAGATTGATGCCGAGCGTCGTGTAACGAGGGCCGCTCGGTTCCTCATGATCGGAAGGTACGCCCTCGGAAGCCATGTTGTTTTCTCTCTTCCTCGTGATACGCCCTTGTCGTTACGCACAAGGCGTTATGGAGTTCCTCGTCCCGGAGGGACGTTTGATAGTAGCCCAGCACTTTTAGTAACAGTATAGCTTCCCAACCCATGAGTTTGTCACGTGCCTGCGTTGGTGGCAAGGCGACGGGACGTTGCGGTGGGCGCGAGGTGCGGCTTCTTGGGGGGCGGTGTGGCATCGCGGGGTG
>Ga0181520_10004914_pt1 | contig 21860 bp, 19 predicted proteins | sample PEATcosm2014_Bin_29_FD_132451 | JGI IMG/M metagenome (GOLD analysis project Ga0181520, IMG submission 132451) | Peatland microbial communities from MTU Mesocosm Facility, Houghton, MI, USA - PEATcosm2014_Bin02_30_metaG | ecosystem: Environmental > Terrestrial > Soil > Wetlands > Peat | place... | reverse complement strand
TATGAAAACAAATGCAGCCGATATGTGAAGATCTCGCGATGTCTTGCGGCAGGTCAGAGAGTTGTCCACACGCTGGCGAACACCCGCGAAGGCGAGCGTCCGCGAACCCGTCCCTTTCAAAGAGCTTGGGAAAGGCGGTCAGTCGATTGTTGGTGACATGAACTAGGACGGACCATGAGGGCAGGTCGTCGACCTCTTCAGGCCGGCGAACGGCGACGAATGGCAACGTCCCGCGGAAGAACTACGGGATGAAACCTCGACCCAGACCGCCGCCGACGAGCCAGCCCAGAACGGGTCGCCGCACGCGCTCCAGCCCAGACTGACGAGCCAGCCCAGATGTCACCGCGGGGCCGGCCTCCTCTGCCGGTACGGGCGGTGATCCCGGAGAGGTCTTGGTGCGTCTGCCGTGCGCTCCCTGCGACGGTGTTCGCTTCCGCGGGTATCGCTCACCTACGGGACCAGCCGGCTCACACGGCGTGCTCCTGAGAACGTCCGGCGCGTACCGTCGTGGCAACACCGACCAGCCAGGAGCATGAGCTTGTCGGTAAGAGGGGCGGCAGGACTAAAGCTCTCGTCGCGCGCGTATTCCGCGTCCCACGACGCTGAAATAGCCCATTAGTTGGACTTTCGAACTGCGTGCGGCACGCACCTGCCACACTTGACAACTCCTCCGTCATGCTCGATTCTGATGGGGATGCTGCTGACTGTCAACAATCTGGCGCGCGGAGGGAACTCGGGAGGCGCTCGCCGATTCCCTACGGGCGACATCGCACAGCCGGCTGCAAGCACGAGGGCCGCCAACGGTCAGTCCGAGTTCTCCGACGACCTGCTCGAGCCGAATACCGGCTCTGGGGCGATCTGACTTGGCACTCCGCCGGCATGTCCTATGCGTCGGCAGCGCGACGCTCGATCACGTCCTCGAACTGGATGCTCTGCCTGCAGGCGAGGGTAAACAGCTCGCCCGAGCCTCCAGATGGAGTGGCGGTGGACCCGCGGCTACGGCGGCGGTTGCGGTGGCGTCGCTCGAGGGGAAGGCCACCTGGTGCGGGCTGACCGGAGACGACAACAATGGCCTGGCCGTTGCCCTCATGCTGAAAGAGGCCGGCGTGGAGATCTGCGACGACTCTCTCGTGCCGGGAGCCAAGACGCCGATCGCGACTGTTCTCGTCGATGCCGCCGGTCACCGCTGGATCGGCTGCCACATCGGCGAAGGCCTCGACACCGCCTTAGTCTCCCCACAGTTGCCCAGCCTCGCAGACGTCGACGTGATAGTCGCTGAAGCTTGGTCTGTTCCCCTCAGCACCGCGGCCTTGAAGAAGGCGCTGGTGCGGGGCACTCCCCGTGTGCTCGATTGGGAGATCCCTCCTGGGTTCGACCATGATAGGGCCGACCCATCAGGGGCAGTCGAGCTCGCCGGTCTGGCGGACCACGTCATCTTCTCGACCGAGGGCCTCGCCACCTTCACCGGCATGGGAGACATGGACGCGGCACTCCTTGCTGCCTCGGCCCGCTTGCCGCGCGCTGTGGTGGCTGTGACCCTGGGGCCAGCGGGTAGCGCCTGGATGACGTCGGAGGGTGTCTTTCACGTTCGCGCCTTTGCTGTGGATGCGCAAGACACCACCGGCTGCGGTGACGTCTTCCACGGCGCTTACGCACTGGCCATTGGCGAGGGAATGCCGGTTTCTAGGGCCGCGATTTTCGCCACCGCGGCTGCCGCCCTCAAAGCCGAGCATGGCAACGGATGGAAAGGCATGCCGGATCGCGCCAGCACCGACTCGTTGGTCTCGAAAGGATGGGCATGAAACTCACTCCAGGTAAGCACTGGGGCATGCGGCGACTCGCCGACCGCGACGGTTTCTGGCGCATTGTCGCCACGGACCAGCGTGAGTTCCTCGCTAAGCCGCTCGCGGAGATCCTCGGAGTCGACGTGGCGCCCTACGAAGCAGTCGCGGGCGTGGTGACAGCTCTTGCCAGGGAGCTCTCTCCCGAAGCCTCGGCCCTGCTGCTGGACCCGATCTATGGATACCTGCCTGCAGTGGAGCACATCGATCCCGCGAAGGGCTTACTGCTTAGTTACGAGAGTATCCACATGGTCCAAGAGTCCGGCGGCCTGAAAGAAGAGCCGATCCCGGACTGGTCCGTCGCCAAGATTCGCTCCCTTGGCGCCGACGCCGTCAAAGTGCTGGTGCTGTACCGGGCCGATGCGTCTGCAGAGGTGCGACACTTCCAGGAGAGTTTCGTGCAGACGGCCGGGGAGGCATGTGAGCGCTGCGACATCCCGATGCTGCTGGAAGTCCTGGTGTACCCGACCGAAGGTGAAAGCCCCGAGGACTTCGCGCGATCTCGTGAACATCTCGTCATCGAGGCCGTCGAACCGTTCCGCCATCCTCGGTTCAAGGCCGACATCTTCAAGCTCGAGCCTCCCGGGCCGCTTACCGATGTCCCGCCACCCGACAGCGAGCAGGGCGAGAGACTGCTTCGCGCCTACCATCGCCTGACAGATGGCCTCCCTCGGCCCTGGGTGCTGCTGTCAGCCGGCATGAACAAACAAGACTTTCGCACCTCCCTCGGCTATGCCTACAAGTGCGAGGCAAGCGGATACCTCGCCGGGCGTGCCCTCTGGTCGCAGGCTCCCCCGCTGTTCCCCGACGCCGAGGCCATCAGTGCCTCGCTACGCGAGGAGAGCCTTCGTTATATGCGTGAGCTCAACGAGATCACCCGCGCCTCGGCAACGCCGTGGTACAAGCACCCCTCCTTCGCCGGCGGCGTCGAGACGCCCTACCCGCTCGACCGTGACTTCGCTAGCCATTACCGACCAAACGAAGCGTGCGGCTAATGACCGGACCTCGGGCGGAAGTCAGTGTCACTCCAGCAGAGCCGATGAGCGACCCTCCAGGTGCTCGTTGTCAGACAACCCACAATAAGGAATCGAGGACCTGAGATGCGTATATGTGTCTTTCCAAAGGGCGACATCGTGGCCATCGTCGAAACCCGCACGATGAGCGTGTTCGATTGGATCGACAAGGCACGCGCCTTGAAGATCGAAGGACTCGAGATGTACTCGGGCATGTTCTGGGAGACCGATGACGCGTCCGTCGACCGCGTCGGTGAAGCACTGGCTGCCGCCAACTTCGAGATGCCGATGCTTTGCGTGTCTCCGGACTTCGCCAACCCGGACGCAGACGTCCGCAAACGGGATGTGGAGCGACAGGTGCGAATGGTCGAGATCGCCCACCGGATAGGGGGACCAGGCGCCTCCTGCCGGGTGCTGAGCGGTCAGCGCAATCCAGAGGTCTCCGTCGAGCAAGGCCTCGACTGGGCCTCCGAGGCGATTCTCGAGGTCCTGCCCGTTGCAAAGTCCCTCGATGTCACCTTGGCCATAGAGAACCACTACAAGGACGGGACCTGGAAGTATCCCGAGTTCGCCCAGAAGAAGGACGTGTACCTCGCCCTCTTGGCGCGCATAGACGATCGCGTGCATTTCGGTGTCCAGTTCGACCCGTCGAACGCGCTCGTGGCCGGGGAGGATCCCGGCGACTTCCTCGAGTTGGTCATCGATCGGGTCGTGACGATGCAGGCATCGGACCGTTACCTGAGCCCGGGCGTCGACATCGAGTCCCTGCGCGAGTCAGACGGAACCCTCGGTTACTCGCCCAACCTTCAGCACGGCGTGATCGGCCAAGGGCTCATTGACTACCCGCGCATCTTTCGCACTCTGGTCGGCGCCGGTTACGACGGCTGGATCTCGGTGGAGGATGGGGTGAAAGGCATGTGGGAAATGGAGAAGTCGGTCGAGTTTCTTCGCTCGGCACGTGAGGAGTACTTCGGTGGCTCCACTGCGGTCCGAGTCGCCGCCCACGAAGCGGCCCGTGCCGCTGCCGGGCTTCCGGCCCGCTGACCGGCAATCAAGTCGTGAAGGAGAAGAGGAGGAGGAGGAGAACGTGAGCGGCCCTACTATCCGGGGCCTTACCCGGGAGACGCTTGTCAGGCCAATAGTGCAGATATCCCTCGACTTGAAGAGCATTGACGAGGCGCTCGCCAGGGCGTCCACGGCCCTTGAGTCTGGAGCGGACTGGCTGGAAGTGGGGACGCCGTTGATCCTTGCCGAAGGCCTTCGCGCCGTAAGGGCACTTCGCAAGGAGTTCCCCGGCACCCCATTGATCGTCGACCTGAAATCCATGGATGGCGGCTACTTCGAGGGGCAGATGATGGCGGAGGCCGGCGCAAACGCCGTCGTCGTAATGGGCCGGGCCCACGACGCGACCATCGAGAGGATGTGCCGCGCTGGGGAGGAATACAGCCTCCTCGTCATGGGCGACGATCTTGCCGCTGCGGATCCCGTCTTCGAGGCAATGCGGCTCGAGCGCCTAGGCGTCGGCGTCGTCATCCACCATGTCGGCTTTGACCATCGCGGTGAGCACCCCGGTCTGTCCCCGCTCACCGATCTGCAGGCCATCGTCGCCGCGACGACGGTACCGGTCCAGGCCGTAGGTGGCCTGAGCATCGATGATGCGATCGGGTGCCCTGGCATGGGCGCCCCGATCGTCGTCTTTGGTGCCCCGCTCGCCGTCGATGGCGACTCGGGCCACGTCGACTTGAAGGACCTGCCCCGGGTACTGACCGAAGCCTGCCGGCGCGTACACGAAGCACAGATCCACTACCCGACCGCTGTTGCGAAACATGCCGAGTGAGCTCGGTCAGGACCGAGACCGCAAGCGGGCCCACCCACCGCGAAGGTTAGGCCTTACAGCAACACCTGGCGGCTGACGAAACGGCGAAACGCCGCGCCCACAAGGCGCGGACATTCACTCACTGCACAATCGGGTAACAGACTGCCTCCTCCACGTGACCAGAGGTGGCGATTGTCCGGTCCGCTTTGCCAGAACAAGGAGGACGAGAGTGGACGAGGGTCGGCGAGATGTGACGGCAACGAGAACCGAACGCACACGGCTCGACACAGGCTGGCTGTTCGGAGGCGAGGTCCCTGTGCCTGGCGCCGAGGACAGGCTGGATCCCGAGGTCGTTCGGCGCTATTCGCGGATCGAACTCGACGACTCGTCCTGGGACCGGATCACGTTGCCGCACACGGTCACGGCGCTCTCGTGGCAACTCTGGGATGAGACCAGATGGGAGAGGGTCTGGATTTACCGCCAGCACTTCCGGCTACCAAGCGAGTACGCGGGCACGCGGGTCTTCATCGACTTCGAGGGTGCGCTAACCAACGCGACGGTGACGCTCAACGAGGTGCTCCTCGGCGAGCACCGTGGGGGTTACCTCCCCTTCACGTTCGAGATCACCGACCACCTCCGCGCCGAAGGTCACAATACCCTCGCCGTCGTCCTCGACTCACGCTTCAACTTGAATGTGCCGCCGAACATGCCGACACCTGCCAGGAGCAACTCCTTCGACTTCTGGCAACCCGGAGGCATCCACCGACACGTCTGGCTTCGCGCCGTGCCGCAGACCTTCGTAACCGCCGTGCAGGTCGCCCATCACGATGTACTGGACCCGGTCAAGCGATACTCGAGCTTCCGCATCAGCGTGGATTCGAACGCCGAGAGGTCCGACGTCGGGGTCGGCGTGCAGCTCGTGAGTTCGAAGGGGGTGGTCGCAGCCTCCTCGCGCACCCAGATCGCAAACCTGCCTCCCGGAGTGACCGAGCTGACGGTGGACCTCCACGACCTCGCCGAGATCGTCCTCTGGGACGTGGACTCCCCCGTCCTTTACGACGTTGTGGTGTCGCTGGAATCGACCGGCAAGATCCTTCACGTTGACAAATTGCGCACCGGCTACCGCGAAGCCCGATTTGAGAAGAACGGCTTCTTCCTCAACGGGAGGCGACGCTACCTGCTGGGGGTGAACCGCCACGGATACTTCCCCTTCACGGCGTTCTCCATGCCAGACCGAGTCCATCGCCGAGACGCGGAGATCATAAAGCGCGACTTGAACTGCAACATGGTGCGTTGTGCCCATTACCCGCAGACAACCTCCTTCCTCGACGCCTGTGACGAACTTGGCCTGCTCGTCTGGGAAGAGTCGCCCGGTTGGCAATATGTCGGAGACTCGGATTGGCAGGATCAGGCGGCTGACGACATCGAGAAGATGATCCTGCGTGATCGGCACCGCCCTTCGATTGTCGTCTGGGGCGCCCGTCTGAACGAGACTCAGGATCGGCCGAAGTTCTACGCGAGAACGGAAGCTCTCGTGAAGGCGCTGGACCCCACTAGGGCGACGAGCGGCACCGTCTACGGCTCCTATTCCAGAACGGCCACTTTCCAGCACGATGTGTTCGCCTACGACGACTACAACGTCAGGCGCGACCTGGACGGCGACCTGCGACCTGATCTACTCCCTCCGCCCGAGGATCGGCCCTATCTCGTGAGCGAGGCCATAGCCACTTTGAGCAGTCCCACAACTCTCTACAATCGCTCACAACCGGCTCGGGTGCAGCAACATCAAGCGCTCGACTACGCGCACGCCCACAACGACGCCATGGGCGACGAGCGCTTCTGTGGCCTTCTTGCCTGGGTCGCGTTCGACTACCAGGCTGGCATGGGTAACCACTTCCGCGGCGTGCGAGTGTCGGGACTGGGAGACGTGTTCCACATACTGAAGCCGGGCGCGGCCCTCTACCGGGCCCAAGTCGCCCCGAGCGAGCGGATCGTCCTCGAGCCGGCCTTTACCTGGGACCCGCCGGAGTACGGGCACTCAAAAGCCTACTGCGGTCACGCGGAGGACAGGAGTTGGGGACCGGGCGAACACGCCCTGATCTGTTCCAATTGCGATCGCATCGAGGTCTTTCTCGGCGAAGATCGCGTCGCACTCGCCCATCCGGACCGTGCGCGATTTCCCAATTTGGCATATCCACCTTTCTTCGTTGACCTGACGCTCGGGAACCACATGTCCACGGACCTGCGCATCGACGGCTATCTCGGGGAAAACCTCGTGGCCACTCGCCGCTTCTCAGGCGACCGGACAGGTGACTCGCTCGCGCTCGTGCCCGACGATGTCACCCTGGCGGCCGATGGAGTCGACGCCACACGGGTGGTCATCATGGTGGTCGATCGGTTTGGCGAGGCCCGTGGCAGCTCTCATGCCGTGGTGAGACTGACACTCGCCGGACCTGGATCGCTCATCGGGGATAATCCCTTCGACCTCGAGAACACCGGCGCCGTGGCCGCGGTATGGGTCCGCACGGCTGCAGATAAACCTGGCAGCATCATGCTGCGCTCGTTCACAACGGAACTGGGCATGCAGGCGGTGATGCTACGCAGCGTTGAGCCATCCCTGCTTCGGCAGCGGGAGACCGTGGCGGCGCCCGCCAAAACAGGTCCTCTAGGAGGCGCCGAACCATGAGCAAGGCAGATCAGCTCACCGAACCTCTCGCGCACCATGGCGAAGGGGCGGTCTGGTACTCGGGATGGGGGGGGCTCAAGTGGGTCGACATGTTCGCCGGCGACGTCCTCTCGCTCGAACTCGAGACTGGCCGCGTCAGCCGCCTCCATGTCGGTTCTCCTATCGCCGCGGTCGTGCGGCCCCGTGCAGCGGGTGGGTTCGTGGTGGCGACAGAGCGCGAGCTGTCCCTTTGGGACGACGGTGTCAGGCAGTGCTCGACGCCGCCGCTCTGGTCCGATCACGAGCGTCGCTTCAACGAGGGCGGCTGCGATCCGACCGGTGCGATCATCTGCGGATCGATGGTGTCCAACGACGGGCCGATGGCGGCTGAGGTGTTTCGCATGGACGCCTCCGGCACAGTCGAGCGCCTGTTCGGCGACGTCCGGATCTCCAACGGCTTGGGATTCACCTCCGATGGAACGCGCATGTACTACGTCGACACGCCGACGCGGCGCATCGACCTGTTCGACGCAGACGGCGGGCGCCTCTTCGATCGTCGCCCATTCGTGACGGTGGAAGAAGGCCGCGGCTACCCGGATGGTCTATGGGTGGACGACCAGGACGGAGTCTGGGTGGCCCTCTACGCGGGTTCCGCCGTGCACCACTACAGCTCGGAGGGCATCCTCGAAGACATCGTCGAGGTTGGTGCCACCCAGGTGACGTCGTGCACCTTCGGCGGCGTGAACCTCGATACCCTATTCATAACTACGTCGCGGGAGAACCTCTCCGAAAAAGAGCAGCCGCTGGCGGGAGCCGTCTTCTCCGCACCCGCCGGCGTGCGCGGCCTGCCGGTCCTCACCTACGGTGCCTGAGCGGGCTCTCTGAGGGCAAGCGGGATAGAGGGCCGTCCCGGGCGAGCAAGCAAGAACCGCATGCGACGGTCCGAGCAGGGCCCGGACCGTCGCATTACCTCACCAAACGGTAGTTAGACCCCTCGCTACTGCTGTGCCTCCGCTGACGCTAGCTTGTAGGCAACATCCGGTATTTGCGTAGCCAATTTACCGCCACTGACATCGATAAGAGTGCCCGTTATGTAGGCCGCCTGGTCAGACGCCAGGAAGCAGACTAGGTGGCCAATATCTTCCTTCGAGCCCCAGCGGCGCAGGGTCAAAGTCTCCATGAGCCGACCCTGCTCGTCCTGGGGAAGCTCGGCAAAATGGTTCATCTCTGTGGGAATCATGCCCGGGGCGTAGGCGTTGACTGTTATATCCCAGGGTCCGAGCTCGCCAGCGAGTGCACGTGACAATTGGACGACGGCTGCCTTTGAGGACGCGTATGCAGCATGACCCACAGACGGGATGATCGCGGCAAAGGACGAGGCGTTGATAATACGACCAGAATGCTGTCGCTTCATCACAGGAATCACCACCTTGCACATGAGAAACGTGCCGGTGACGTTGATGTCGAAACAGGTTCTCCACCTCTCCTCGGGCATCGTGTCGAGAGTGCCGGGACCGATCACGCCGGCATTGTTGATGAGAATGTCAATGCGGCCGTAGCGGCTGACAACGTCTGCGACAACTTCTTCGATCCTCGCCAGATCAGTAACGTCACAGACGTATTGAGTTGTGGCCGCGCCGGCCCCTTCCAGCTCCTTGCCGAGGGACTGCAGATCCTGCTCGTTTACGTCCAACGCGGCTGTCGTGACGCCTTCACTCACCAATCGGAGCACCAGCTCCCGCCCGATTCCGCGACCGGCGCCGGTCACGATGGCGACTCGTCCTTCAAGGTCGATATGCACAAGCCCACCCTTTCACGTGTGTACTTGAGTTGCATTCCGTTGACGGTTTACAATATGTCATGTCCGACTGGCTCCCCGCACTGGGTCAGGCGCCCCGGCGTGTGCTTTCCGACAACGTGCTCGACGAGTTGCGCGCTGTGATCGTCTCCGGTGGCATCGAGGCCGGACAACGCCTGCGCGAGAACGAGCTCGCGAGCCAGATGAACGTCAGCCGCGGGCCTGTGCGAGAGGCACTGGTGCGGCTGGAGCAGGAGGGACTTGTAGCTCTCGAGCGGCACCGCGGAGCTCGAGTTGTAGTTCTCTCCCGCGACGACCGGGAAAAGCTGTACCGCCTCCGCCGGGCTCTCGAGGAGCTCGCGGGCGAGTACGCCTGCTCCAATGCCACAGAGGCGGACTTCGACCGCGCGAATGCTGTCATCGAGGAGTTCGTCCGTTCAGAGAACAGCACGATGACGCCGGCTGCCGCGGCCGCTTTCGACATTCGGTTCCACGACTCGATTTACATCGCCGCGCACAACGACCCGCTGTACAGGGCCTGGGCGGTGCTGCGCTCGCAGGTCCACTACTTCATGACAACGCGCATGATGCTGCGCCCCGACTACAACGAGACGTGGGAGCGAGAGCACATGCGTCTCCTCGAGCTGCTTCGGGAGCGAAAGAAGACCCCGTGCCGCAAGTTCATCGGCTTGCACGTCGAGGGCTCGTTTCGGCGAATTCTGCTGGATCAGCTGCCGGACGATTCCGAGCACTCGGCTGAGGTTGCCCACGCCAGTCGTTGATTCCAGGCCGGACCGACGGCCCCTGCCACACGCTAGTTGCGTTGAAGAGCGGCGCTCGGCTCGCCAGGTCCGCCCCGGCACGTAGGCCAGAGCTGCTCGAAGAGGAGCGCCCGCTACGCAATTCCTTTCACGGCCGCGAGGTATTCCGCCCCTGTGGTGGCGCGCGCCTTGCTTCTGCCGGCAGAAGCGGCCGCCAAACTTGTCATCAGTTGACTGTTTCCAGTCCATCATGCATCCTGATCTCAAGGCGCCTTGCGCCACTTGTGCCACTGCGGTGACGGAGTAAGCGGACGGCGCCCGACTGAGCAGGTGACAACACGAACGTGGAGCGCGCCAGCCAGTGCCGCGCGCCGGGAGGAGACGAAGATGACGACGGCGATAGCCGATCAGGCGACGGGTAACAGGGAACCCCTTGACCGCACCCCCCTCTACATCGGTGGCAAATGGACTGCTTCTGAAGGATCCGGCCGCGCAGAAGTGATCAACCCGGCTACCGAGCAGGTCATCGCAACGATCGCAGAAGGAACTGCCCGAGACGTCGACCGTGCTGTGCAAGCCGCGGGTGCCGCGCTGCCAGCCTGGGCAGCACTCAGCGGTGCCCAGCGCGCCGAGTATCTGCAGAAGACATCGCAGGCCCTTGCCGGCCGCCACGAGGAGCTCGCCTTGTTGTTGTCCCAGGACGTGGGAACGCCGTTGGGGTTCGCCAAGGACGTCCAGATCGGGCTTCCCATCTTCAACTTCGCCAACTTCGCCGAGCTGGCCCGGACCTTTGCTTTCGAGGGACCCGAGGTAGGCAACTCGCTCATCGTCCGCGAGCCGGCCGGGGTCGTCGGCTGCATCACCCCCTGGAATTTCCCCCTGCACCAGGCGGTTCTCAAGGTCGCGGCCGCGCTCGCGGCAGGGTGCACCGTCGTGCTCAAGCCACCGGTCGTCACACCGCTCACCACGTGGGCGTTGGCGGAGGTCTTCCACGAGATCGGTCTGCCGCCAGGTGTCTTCAATCTCGTCAACGGCCGCGGCACGATTGTCGGTGAGGGGATCGCCGGTCACCCCGGAGTCGACATGGTGTCCTTCACTGGCTCGACGGTCGCTGGCAGGCGGGTTGCCGAGGTGGCGATGGCGACCATCAAGCGGGTGGCACTGGAGCTCGGCGGCAAGTCAGCCAACGTGGTTCTTGATGACGCCGATCTGGAAAAGGCCATTCCCGATGGCCTCGGCAAGTGCTTCATCAACTCAGGCCAGACCTGCAGCGCCCTCACGCGCCTGCTCGTGCCCGCCGATCGGCTCGAAGAAGCAGAACAGATCGCCGAGAGGGCGGCCAAGAGCTTCAAGACCGGTGACCCAACTGCCCCGGCCACAGTACTCGGCCCGCTTGTCAGCGACGCGCAGCGCACCGTTGTGCGGGGCTACATCGAAAAAGGCCTGGAGGAAGGCGCGCTCCTGGTCACCGGCGGCCTCGAGACCAGCCACACCGTCGGCTACTTCGTGGAACCGACCGTCTTCTCCCGGGTCACGCCCGCGATGACCATCGCGCGCGAGGAGATCTTCGGTCCTGTCCTGTGCATCATCCCGTACCTGGATGAGGAAGATGCTGTGCGCATCGCGAACCAGTCCGAGTACGGGTTATCCGGCGGGGTCTGGTCGGCGGACCCGGATCGGGCTTTGCGGGTGGCCAAGCGGCTGCGGACTGGTCAGGTCGAGATCAACGGCGGTGCCTTCAATCCCGCTGCCCCCTTCGGCGGCTACAAGCAGTCCGGGATCGGGCGGGAGGCAGGCCTGTTCGGGCTTGAAGAGTTCCTGGAGACCAAGGCGATCCAGCGCTAGCTACCTGCTTGCCAGGAAGAACGAGGACTGATCCTGCCTCCCACGGTCACGGCCGGGCCTCTCTGTGCCCTGGACTCCCGAACTAGTCCGTCTCCGTGGCTTCCCGCCGAGTCTGCTTCCGTTGTCCGGTAGCGAGGATGCGAGATGAGGACGAGAGGGAGTCAACTACAGCGGGACGACGGTGATCGATCCTTTGGCGGGCCAGTGGTTCTCGGTCGGGGAAACGGTCGCTCGCCGCGCAGCGGGTTCGACTTGTCGATCTTCTCCTCGCCAAGAGCGGCAATCTTGGTGACGTTGTGAGCAAGCAGTCCCAGTTCCATCAGGTGGTTGCTCCGTCGATTCCATCGAGAACCGTGCGCTCAAACCCGAAGGCGTGCTTCAGACGCGAGATGCGACCCTCCGACCCAGTGCGCCACTTGATGAGCGAGCGGAACTTCCGGCTTCACTCGACTGAGCGGCGCGTCGGACCGGGCCGTCCCTTTCTCAAGATGGCGACTGTTGACACCTCGAGTGAGACGAGGGCGTCCTCAACGGTCGTCTCGCCACATTCCGCGATCGGCGGTAACGGCTCGTGTCCGATCCGGCAAAAGCGCCGCCGACTCGGTCACCTCGGCGCACAGTGTCTCGAAGCCGAGTCGGTAGCGGAACTGAGGCGCATGAGCTGCAGATAGGTCTCGACCGGAATGGACGGCCGTCCGAAGCGGGGGTCGGCTCGAAGAACACAGGGACGGCCAAGGAAGCCCACGCCAGAAAGCCCCGGAATAAAGCGGCAGAACTCGTCTCCGAGCACTAACTCGAACAGACTCGGTTGCGGGATACCTTGGCGTGCAGCACGGTGGCTCCAATCGCTTTTTGAAAGGGTCTCAAAAGCCATCGTGTCAACATTCGGGCCAGATCGCGAGCATCCTATCTATACAGATGCCCTGGTCAGGCCGTAGTTTCGGCTTTCTTTTCCTGGCGAAGCGGCTAAAGGGCCGAATCCTGGTCGGCGTCCTGACCTAGGTCGGGAAGGGAACGCCAGGCGGGAGCTGACCGCTCAACCTCTTGACAACCTCTTGGCTGCGCTACATACTGGCAGACAGCTAACTGTAAACAATAATCGAATAGCCGGTCTGCGCTTGCGCGCTCTTGGGGTCTCGGAGTTAGGACCATCGTTCGGGACGCCTCGGGTCCGTCGAAGTTGTCAGCTACGTGTCGGCATCTCCTAGCAAAGGGGCACTCGTGTCCAGACCACAACTCCCCCTAGAGCATGTCGGCAAGATCATCGCCGTCGGGCTCAATTATCGAGAGCACGCTGACGAGGGAAAGGTCGAAGCTCCTCAGACGCCCGTGCTGTTCACCAAGTGGCCGAACTGCCTGATCAGTGACGGTGAACCAATTGTCCTTCCAGAAGGTGTGGTCAAGGCCGACTGGGAAGCTGAGCTGACGGTCGTGATCGGACGCACAGCGCGTCGTGTCTCCGTCGAGGACGCCCTCGATTACGTGGGCGGCTACACGTGCATGAACGACGTGAGTGATCGTGAGGCGCAATTCATCGAGGGGCAGTGGTCCCGGGCGAAGTCCTACGACACCTTCGGTCCGCTTGGCCCCCGCGTCGTTTCAGCAGCCGAGATCGGTGACCCGCAGCGGCTGGCGATCTCCGCGCGCCTGAACGGGGAGGTCATGCAGTCCAGCAACACCTCGCAGATGATCCACTCGGTCGCATCGCTCATCGCGTTCATCAGCTCGAGAATCACCCTTGAGCCTGGCGATCTGATCGCGACCGGCACCCCGGCGGGAGTAGGGGCCTTCCGGGAGGTACCGATCTTCCTGCAACCCGGCGACACCATTTCGGTCGAGGTCGAGGGCATCGGTACGTTGACCAATCCCGTAATAGCAGAGTCCGCTCGCCCCTAACACTCATGTAAAGCCCTGACTGAGAGGTAGACACAGTGCCAGTCAAGATCGCAATGGCGCAGGGTTCGTTGCCGAACTTTAAGGAGCTTGAAGCCAGCCTCGTCGAAGAGGTGACATTCGTCGCGGGGCCGGTCGACACACCGGTGCAGATCGCCGAGCTCACCGCTGGCGCTGAGGGCTTGGTGGTCGGGTTCCACCCGCTCGACGAGCCGCGCATCGCTGCGCTCAACCTCTCGGTGAAGGTCATCGGACGCTCCGGCGTGGGTTTGGACTCGATCGATCTCGAGGCGGCCAGGCGCCGCAACGTCGCAGTCGTGAACCAGCCGAGCTACGCCGCCGCCGAAGTCGCCACGCATGCCGTCGCCATGCTGTTGGCCTTGCAACGCAGACTTCCCCAAGCCGACGCCGCCATTCGCGCGGGCTGGGGGAGCATCGCGGAGATCGGCCCGATCTGGGCACTCGACGAGGCGCCGGTCGGCGTCCTCGGCTGCGGAAGCATCGGGCGCGAGGCCGTCGAACGACTGCTGCCTTTCGCGAAACAGGTTCGCGTCTTCGATCCGCTGGTCACCGACGGCCCTCCCGGCGCATGCATGGTGGCCAGCCTCGATGAGCTGCTTGCCGATCTCGGGGCATTGACGCTCCACCTGCCGCTCAACGAGGAGACTCGTCACATGATCGGGCGCTCCGAGATCCGTCGGATGAGGCCCGGCTCCATACTGGTCAACGTCTCCCGCGGCGGCTTGATCGACGAGGAGGAGCTCGCACTCGCCCTCGGCGACGGGCACCTGGCTGGTGCCGGGCTCGATGTGTTCGAGCGTGAGCCCCTTCCGGAGACTTCGGGACTGCGATCCGCGCCCAACCTGCTGATGTCACCTCACACGGCGTGGTATTCGGACTCCGCTCTGAACCGGCTCGGTAGATGGACCGTCGCCGATGTCGTCTCATACGCGACCGAAGGAAAGGTGACTCACGGACGTCTGGCCGTCGCGCCAGCCAGCCATCGGGTTGCGGGATAGATAGGGGAAGGGCCGAAAGGCTTCCCTCGGGCCGGGTGCTTCGTTCCGGCGAGTGGGGACAGCCAAGAGTGGGTCGGGGGTTTAGCGCAAATGACCTGGCTAGTTGGACCTGGCGGTTCGGATGAATCCTGATCTAGTAGTGCGCGGGTCGAGCCTGACCCGTTTGGCGGCGTAAGGCAGGCTGGTGGCTGCCTCTCCCGGTCTCGGGCTCGCAACGCCTCCTCACCCGCGCCCGCGCAAGGCTCGGCGCAGCTGGACCGGTTGGGGCTTTATCGGACCGTTCGTCGCCGTCTTCCTTTTCACGCTCGTCGCCCCAGTGATCTATGCCATCTACCTAAGTCTCTATCGGGACAAGCTGATCGGGGGGAACTCCTTCGTCGGCCTCTCCAACTACATCACTGCCATACACGACCCGGTGTTCCACACGGCCCTCTTTCACGTCCTGCTGCTTCTCTTCGTGCAGGTGCCCATAATGATGGGTCTCTCGACCATGGCGGCACTTGCGCTTGACAGCTCGCGTCTTTACGTCGCCTCGCTCTTCCGCGTGTCGATGTTCGTACCCTACGCAGTGCCGTCAGTCGTCGCCGCCTTGATGTGGGGCTTCATGTACGGTTCGACCTTCGGCCTCGTAGCCAATCTCAATTCGGCGATCCACATTCACCTTCCCAACCCCCTAGCGAGCAACTACGTCCTCGCAGCCCTGGGCAACATCACCACCTGGGAGTTCGTCGGCTTCAACATGATCATCTTGTACTCCGCCCTGCAGAGCGTCCCGCAGGACCGCTACGAAGCGGCGGCGATCGACGGTGCAACCAAGTTTCAGGTCATCCGGGCGATCAAAATGCCGGCAATGCGCCGGGCACTTGTGGTTGCACTCGTCTTCGCATTGATCGGCAGCTTCCAGCTCTTTGCCGAGCCGAACGTGCTCAAGTCGCTCGCGCCGAACACGATCGGCTCGGCCTTCACACCGAACATGTACGCCTACAACCTTTCTTTCAACGGGCAGGAGTTCAACTACGCGGCCGCTATCGCGATCGCAATGGGGATAATCACGATGATCGGCGCCTACGCGCTCCAGGTTGGCGGAATGCGCGGAGACAACTGATGAACGCAGATGTCCGTGCCGTCAGTGCAGCCAGCAGGAGCGTCCGCCGCAAATCGAGTCCGACATCGATCACGACGCCTCGCAAGTCCGTCCTGCTCACCTTAGTGATGGGCCTGATGCTCATCTATACCCTGACTCCGGTCGCCTGGTTGCTTATCAACTCGACAAAGACGCAGAACTCGCTCTCCTCTTCGTTCGGCCTATGGTTCTCGGGCCCCTTCTCGTTCTTCCACAACATCGCCGCGACGTTCTCCTACGGGAACGGTGAATTCCTTCGTTGGGCTCTCAACACCGTTCTATATGTGGTCCTCGGCGGAGGCGGGGCTACGATTCTTGCAACCCTTGGCGGCTACGGTCTCGCTCACTTCACCTTCCCCGGCAAGCGCGCCGTCATGGCGATCATCATTGGGGCGATTGCTATTCCCGGCACCGCTCTGGCCGTGCCCGCTTACTTGATGTTCAGCAAGTTCGGCCTGACGAACACGCCTTGGTCGGTCGTGATCCCCTCACTGATCAGTCCGATCGGCCTGTATCTCATCTGGGTCTATGCCACCGAGGCCATCCCGTCCGGCCTGCTTGAGGCAGCCCGCCTCGACGGCGCGAGTGAACTGCGGATCTTCCTCAGCATCGGCTTCAGACTGATTGTCCCAGGTTTCGTAACGGTGCTCCTTCTGACCTTCGTGGCGACCTGGAACAACTACTTCCTTCCCCTCATCATGCTCAGCACCCCGAACTGGTTCCCTCTGACCGTTGGCCTGAGCAACTGGAGCAATCAGGCGCCGTCAGCCGGAGGTCAGTTGATCGACAACCTGGTGATCACTGGATCGCTGCTGGCTATCACTCCGACCGTCGTCGTGTTCCTACTCATGCAGCGCTACTGGAAGGCGGGCATCACGGCAGGAAGCATCAAGGAATGAGTAACGAGTGTCCTCTATATGCAGTACCCGGCGGTCTGTTGATCGTCGTCAAAGAAGGACAGACAAGACACAAAGGAGAGGCTATGTTGAAATACAGCACAAGAAGCCGCAGGGTCTGGACAACGATGATTGTTGTCGGACTGGCTGGTGCGTTTGCGGTGGCGGGATCCTACAGCGCCGGCGCGTCACCGAAGACGGCGGCCGGCGGAACGCCGATACAGCAGAAGATTGCAGCTGCCCTCCAGAAGCCGACCAAGCTCGTCTTCTGGGGATGGGCGCCACAGACCGCGCCCATGGTCGCCGCCTTCGAGAAGCAATACCCGAAGGTGAAGGTCGACTACGTCGACATGGAGGTTGACTCCAACGAGTACGCCAAGCTCGACACTGCAATCAAGGCCGGCTCGGGGATCCCTGATGTCGTTCAGTTCGACTACAGCGCGCTTCCCCAATTCGTGCTGAGTCAGGCTGTCCTCAACCTGAACAACTACGGCGTCTCTTCCCTGGCCAATACCTATACGAAGGTTGCTTGGTCACAGGTCAACCTTGACGGCGGCATCTACGGTGTGCCACAGGACTCAGGTCCGTTGGCTCTCTTCTACAACAAGACCGTGTTCGACAAGTACGGCCTCACGGTGCCGACGACCTGGACGCAATACGTCGCCGATGCGAAGAAACTCCACCAGGAGAACTCGTCCGAGTACATGGCTGCCGACTCGGGCGACCCTACGGTCGCCGACTCGATGATCTGGCAGGCCGGTGGCACGCCGTTCCAGTTCTCGGGCACGTCGGGAACAGTCAACCTGTCCGATCCCGGAACCCTGAAATGGGCATCGGTCTATGGTCAGCTTCTCAAGCAGGGCCTGCTCTACACCAACGCTCCCTTGTACACGCCGGCCTGGGTCACCGGCATCAAGAACGGCACGTTCGCTTCCTGGATCTCGGGCGGTTGGGGAGTTGGCACGCTGCAGTACTTCGCTCCCACGAGCTCAGGGGATTGGCGAGTCGCCCAGGTTCCGCAGTACACAGCAGGTGCGGACGCCAGTGCTCAGCAGGGCGGATCGTCCACGTCGGTGATGAACGCGAGTACGAACAAGCTGGCGGCGATTGGCTTTGCCGAGTGGTTCAGCACCAACGCCAAGGCAATCTCTACCTGGCAGACCTACGGCGGATTCCCGAGCCAGCGCAGTGTCATAACGTCGAGCGCCTGGCTCAACAAGCCGCTTGCGTACTTCGGCGGCGAGAAGGTGGACCAGATATTCGCGGCTTCGGAGAACGACACGCTCAGCGGCTGGCAGTATCTTCCCTACAACGTCTATGCAAACAGCGTCTTTAGCGACTCGGCGGGGCAGGCCTTCGCGGGCAAGGTGAGTCTCGCTGCGGGTCTGAAAGCTTGGCAGAAGCTGATCATCACGTACGGGAACCTCGAAGGATTCAATGTCAGCTCCTAACTCATCCGCTCGTCGTGATCAATAGCGACAATCAACCATGAGGGCCTTTCTGGTCACAGCTCCTGGCGTCGGCCGCGTGCAAGATGTCGCGCCGCCGGCGCCAGGCGTCGGGCAGGTAGTGGTGGATGTCGCCTTTTCAGGCATCTGCGGTACCGACACAGCGCTATTCCACGGCAGCCCGGCGCATCTCGAGGCGGTACGCAGCAGCTTTCCGCTTCGCCTCGGCCATGAGTGGAGCGGCACAGTCAGCGCTCTCGGTCAGGAGACGGACCCGTCGTGGCTGGGCCGACGGGTAACGGGCGACACGATGCTCGGTTGCGGTCACTGCCCGAGATGTCTCGACGGTCGCCACTTTGTGTGTGAGGAGCGTTACGAGATCGGGGTGCGCCGCAACTGGCCAGGGGCGCTCGCCGAAAAGTTGCTTGTACCTCAGTCGGCTCTTTACCCGCTGCCCGAGACAGTAACCGAGGAGATGGGCGCCCTGGTGGAACCCGGCGCCAACGCCTATCGCGCAGTCGCCGCTAGCGGAGTCCAGCCGGGTTGGCGGGTCCTTGTGATCGGGCCTGGAACGATCGGCTTGTTGTGTGCCCAATTCGCCCTCGCCGCAGGCTGCGAGGTCCACGTGCTCGGGCACTCGGAGAGGTCGCTGGAACGCGCCCGGCGCTTCGGGGTGAAAGATGCCTGGATCCAAGGCGAGCTACCACCGCTCGCCTGGGATGCCGTCATCGACGCCAGCGACGAACCGCCGATACCACAGCAGGCAGTCGACTTGGTCGAACCCGGGCGCCGAGTTGTCTTCATAGGCATCTCCGAGGATCCGAGCTATATCGACTCGCGCATGGTCGCCCTGAAAGACTTAACCTCGGTCGGCATCCTAGGTGGATCGCTCGGCCTTCGGGCCACGATCGACGCCTACGCGTCGGGCAGCGTGAACCCCGTGCCCTTCATCGGGGCGAAGGTATCTCTAGAAGACGTTGCCGTGGCTCTCGAAGGGCGTGTTCTCGTTCCGGACGGTGCAGGTCCGAAGATCCTCGTTGATCCGCGCCTCTAGCAGCACAAGAAAGCGACGGCGTCCAAACCCGCACGGCCCGGTCCGCTCCAAGAGCGGGCCGGGCCGTGCACTCGCGTTCGTATAGCGCAGAGCTAGCGGGAAAGGCCGACCTTCACGACCCGCGCGTAACAATCGAGCCCAGACTCTCATGTAAGTGGATCAACTTCTGGGACTCATGCGGAGGGGGATCAGCTAACGGGTTCCCCTCAGGACGAACGAGTTCAGCCATTCAACGCAACAAACGCCCCGAGGGCTGTCGACATGACTCCGCCCAGCGTCCGCTGGGCGATCACTACCGGCCGCGTAAACTTCACCGCCTCTTCGCAGGCCCTCACGAACATCAAGCATGCTACATGCAGGTGATTCGCTCTCGTGGGGCGTCGCCTTGACTCCGCTTCGTCGTCTTCCGTGCCCCGCACCGATCCCGCACAGCGCCTGCCTCAGCTACTACCCACCGCCTCGCCACGTGGACGAACGTGGACGCCTCTCATGCGACGCCGAACGGGACAACGTAAGTCTACGATCGTGCGACCCGCTGGGCTTGTTCGGGAGTGAGCGTCTGACCGGTGATGGCGACGGCGAGGTCCTGGCTGGTGGGTGCGTTGTCGGGGTCGATGAACGTCTGGATGAGGAGCCCATCGACGGTGGCGATCATCAGGGAGGCGAGGTGGCGGGCCTCGTTGGGGTCGATCGTGTCAGGGAGCGAGTCGGTGACCCAGCCCGCGACGCGGTCGCGTTGGCGGTTGTAATGGGCGGCGAGCTGTGCGCGGAGTTCTGGCGAGCGGGCGCTTCGTGCGAGCGCTTCGATGTAGGCGTGGTAATAGGGACGGATCGAGTCGTACTCGTCGAGGACGGTCCGTAGCGAGTTAGTCAGCGTCAGCGGACCGGGACCTGAGTGAGGGCGGGTCGCGCGGATGATCGCGTCGGCCCACTCCTCGAGCGCGAGCCCGATCGCTTCATTGAGGAGCGCCTCTTTCGAGCCGAAGTGGTAGCCGATCGATCCGAGGTTCGTGTCCGATGCGGCGACTAGATCGCGAGCGGTGATGTTGCCGTAGGTGCGTTCACGCAGGAGGGCTCGTGCCGCTTCGAGCAACTTGGTGCGATGAGTAGATCGATTGGACGTAGACATTCAAGTTAGAACGTAGTATAAAACGATGTCTTACACTTTGTGCAAATATCGGGGGTAACAGATGGCCGTACCGCCACCCGCTGGATCAGAACCAGTTGTTGGGAGACCCAGGGACGGGCAACCGGAGGTGCACCCAGCGACATCTGACGATGTCGCTCGGCTGTCGGGCGTGCTGGCCGAGGCGTTCCTCAAAGACCCCGTGTATACGTGGATGATGCCGGGTCGTCTGCGACTGAAGTCACGGCTACGGACAATGTTCGCGGCCGAGATGGAGCAGTACGTGCTGCGCAACGGGGGGACCGTGTGGACGACTTCCGAGTATGACGGCGCGGTAGCCCAGCTGCCTCCCGGCGCGTGGGAGTTTCCGAAGTCCATGACGGGGAAGGAGGCGATGAAGTGGCTACGGGCGTTCGGGACACGAGTGCTGCTCGCGTCAAGAGTGCAGCGCCTGCTGGAGGAGCGACACCTCGGTGAGCCCCACTTCTACGTCAGATTGGTCGGGGTGCGCACTACTTTGCAGGGACAAGGCCTGGGATCTGCGCTCATGCGGCCGACGCTTGAGAGAGCCGATTCCGCCGGACTACCGACGTACCTCGAGGCCAGCAGTAACCGCAGCGCGGCACTGTACGAGCGGCTTGGCTTCGTCCACCTGGGTGCGCTTGAACTGCCAGGCGGACCGCCGGTGTGGCCGATGCGTAGGCCCTCGCCAGGTCCGCTCACCAAGCTGCGGACCGACAGCCGCGAACAGCATCTCTGAACGATGCGTTCGCCAGCATCCTCAGCTTGAACGAGGTTGACACCCGCCGACCGGACTAGCTGCGGAGCGAGCGAACCCACCAGGCCGGACTAGCAGCGACGCTCGCACCCGCTGCCGACGAGGGGGCGGTGGGGTTGAACATGGCAGGCATCGCCAAACGTGCCGGGTGAGCAAGGAGACGCTCTACCGGTGGTGGCACTCCAAATCCGAGCGCGCCCTCAACGTTCTCGCCGAACGAGGACGCCAGACCTTCCCCCTCTCCACTCCTGACGCAGCCACGTGGGCGAATGTGGGCACCTGTCGTGGACGACCTGGGCGCCGAGCGGCACGCACAATCGGCCGGCCTCCACTCACGCCCCGCCCCACCCCACCGCCGGATGTGACCCTCCCGGGATCTCGGGCGTGCCGTTTCGTCCCCTGATCCCTCGTTCATCCATCTAGCGCCAATCGTTCGGGGGAAAGTGCCAGTAACTGCTCCATTCTTCGATGCCAAGCGCGACGACCCTGTGGCGAGGTTCGTAGAGGAAGCACCCAAGCACCCCGTCTTCAAGCTCATAGCCGCGTCTGACGTAGCCTGAGCCTTCATCTTCCTTCTCCAAGGTCATGCTCCAAGCCACAAGGTGGACCTCACCTACACCTGATTGGTCGTGGCACTCGTCCTCCTATCCCTAACCATGCTCACCCTGTATTTAGGGTTGTATACTAAACCTAAACAAGGAGGCAGCGTGTCTAGGGTTATCCGCCGGCGTTGGACGAGCGATCTCGCTGCCCCGTCACGCCGCGACCGGCAACCGTGCGAGTA
>Ga0181520_10004909_pt1 | contig 21864 bp, 20 predicted proteins | sample PEATcosm2014_Bin_29_FD_132451 | JGI IMG/M metagenome (GOLD analysis project Ga0181520, IMG submission 132451) | Peatland microbial communities from MTU Mesocosm Facility, Houghton, MI, USA - PEATcosm2014_Bin02_30_metaG | ecosystem: Environmental > Terrestrial > Soil > Wetlands > Peat | place... | reverse complement strand
TACGGTCGAATCCAGCGGCGCACGCGATCCGTATTTTTTTCGAACGCCTCGTAGACCAACTGTGAGTACAAGAGGATAGCCGTCAACAATCCTGCGGCGACAAGATAAACATGCCAGCCTGGATATGCGCGCGGCAAGTGCAGCGTCGCCTTGAGAAAAATCAACATGGGAAAATGCACCAGGTACAAAGTGTAGGAAGAGTGGGCTGCGCGGCGCGCCACATGTGCATAAGATGCAGGCAAGGGTGTCGTAGCGCAATGCAGCGTCACCCAGATCATCAGAGTCACCGCCAAGCCCAATACCAGATCGGACGAGAGCGATGCCGCATGTATCTTACCTTGCACCAGCCCCGCGCCAAAAAGCGCCAGGGCCAGGACAATGGCAACGCCACGCGTCCACGGCCGGCGCGCCGGGAAGGCCGGCAGGAAAGTGATCGATGCCCCCATCAGCCATGTAAGGCCCAGCAGAAAGATACTCAGTCCTACAAACCACCCCCAGGCCAGGAGACCGAGGCACGAGAGGACGCGCATCTTCCAAGACCGGCTCCTGCCTAGCAGGAGAACCAGAACCGGAAAGGCCAGGTAGTACCAGAATTCGTAACTCAAGCTCCACAGCGCCCCATTGGAACCGAAGGTCGGTACCGGATAGGGGCTGATTCCGGGCAGCTTGATGGTCTGCAAAAACAGGCCGTTCGCTGCCAGGATCGGCCACGTCAACACGCCGTGAACGTTGATAACCAGCGCATGCATCCCCGAATTGCCGCTATAGACGGCTTCGGTGCCGGCCATATGCATTCCCAGCCAATCGAGCGCCCCTCCCAGCAGCAATGCAGGCAGAAGCACAACGTAGAGCCGGCTCAGCCGCGCCAAAAGGTAAGCCCTCCAGGACCAACTCCCGCTTCCTACAGAACGCAAAACGCTGCCGCCAACCAGGTAACCGCTCAGCACAAAAAAAACGATGACCGATTGGCGGCCCAGGCCGGAAGCCAGATACGCTGCACTCGTCAATGGATTGTGCCGCGCGAGCGCCTCATAGTCCACGAAGAGGGCATCCCGCAAGTGGTTCAGCAGGACGGAAAATGCCGCAAATCCACGCAGCGCGTCGAGGTGAACCGACGGGCTTTCCCCGGGCGGTCCAGTCACCTGCATGACTGCGGCTTTACTGTCGCGAGGCATAAGCTACCGTCAGGAGAGGAGAATGCTCTCCGTTATTCTCTCGGGGGTGATTTCGTTCCCTGAGGACGCAGGGATGGATTTCAGATCCAGCGCAGGTCTTTTGCTGGCCACGCGCCAGGCGAAAATCCGGAAAGGAGATCGGACCCGTCGAAAACTACCGTGGTCCGACGCTTCCCCATCCAGGGCGCGTTTGCATGCGTCTCCCAGGGCCCAAGGGTCCCGGCGCAGCCACACCTGCACTGCGCGTGTTCTTGCCATCGACGCCAATGCCGCTTCGCCTGATGGCCGCGATCGTGAATGCCAGGCAGATCACCATGAACCCCTGATCGGTTGGCTGCTCCAGCGTGCCGAAACACAATGTGGCGAAGAGCGGGGTCACAAGCAGGAGAGCAAGTGGCTCCTGGCGTTGCGCACATTTGATTGCAGAAAACGTGAGGCTCAGCGCCAGCAGAAATCGAAAGAGCGAGAAGACAATGCCCGGAACGGCGCCTAGCTCGGTCATTTCCCGGATGAATTCGTACTCCCCTGCGATGAATTGCACCCTGCCTGTCGCGAGCGCCGAAACCGCCGCGGCGCCACGCCCCATGCCAATGCCGATGGGGTTTCTGGAAAAATCTGTTTTGACGATCGCGGCGATCATGGATCCGGAAGTGCGCTCCTCCATAGCTTGCCGCATGCCTCCTTCAGCGGTGTACGCATTGACTGACCGTGAACGGAGGCTCTGCGAGGCCGCCGAGAAAACCGGCAGGAGCGATATAAGAAAATAGACGGCCAGGAGCGGGAGGGCGACCTTGAGCGCCTTGATAAATTGCGATACTCCGAACATCGCGGCAATTCCCGCGCAAACGGCAACACCTGCCAGTTCGGCCACCAGCGTGCGTGACCCGACCACCGGAACAGAGAGAACCAGCGCGAATACTGCGGCCCACAGCAGCCACTTCCTGGCGAACTTATCATTCATCAGGCCATAAAAAAGAAGCGCCGCCACAATCGCGTTATAGAAAGTCGGTCCGGCAACAAAGCTGAATGTACCCGAAGCTCTGACGTGTTCTTCAACGTAGTAAATTTGCTCGGCGCCTTTATAAGCGCCTGCGTTCAGAATCGAACCTTGCGGCGCAAGGTACTGCGCCACCTCCAGAGCCGCCAGCGGCAGCATAATCCACAACGTGGCCGCGCCAAACTTGCGCATGTCCTCTGCATCCAGGTTCTCTCCCATGATGAAGGCCACGGGAAACGGGAGCAAATAGGAACGCAATCCATAAACTGCGGCGATCCACGAGTTATCTCCCAGGATCACCTGCAATACGCAAAGACCCACGAGCGCGCACGCCAGAACTCCTATAACGACCGACCAACGTGCCGGCCATTTGTTCGTGCGATACGCTTCAACGATGATCAGCATTGCTACCGGATCGCGAACCAGCAACAAAGGCGCGGATAACCCCGGCAGCACCCATTTTCGCAGCGCGCCTTCGAAGATCAGCAGCAGAAAATACAGCCAGAAGAGCTTCTTCAGCAATGGCATTTTACTGCGCGGTCTTGCCGGAATTTGCCTTCTCACTGGCACGCGGCGACGGCTCCCACAGTCTCTGCAAAATTGCTGCGATAACTCTCCCACGACTCTTCTGCTGCGCTTGCCTGCGCCTTGCGCGACATGGCAGCCAGCAGTTCCCGGTCGCCGTGGAGCGTGTGCAACCGCTCGGCAATCAGGTCTGCGGAACCGACAGGCACCACAAAACCCTCTTGTCCGTCGTGAACCAGATCGCTGGCGCCCACGTTCGGCGTAACGATGACCGGGAGCCCGCACGCCAATGCTTCGGTGACCACAAGACCGAATCCTTCGCTGAGCGAGGGCAGCACCAGCACGTCCGATTCCATCATCACATCCATCACCCGCCGGTGCGGCAGCGTCTCGAACCAGCGCCATCGGCGAACCGCTTCATCCACCCGGGGATTGGCCTGGAACCGTCTTCCCACAAGCGTGAGATCGACCTCGGAACCAAGGCGATCGACAGCATCCAGCAGGTAGCCGATTCCCTTGTGCTGGACCAACCCGCCGACAAACAAGACCCGCAGCGGCCGCGTGGAATCGGTTGCTGTCCGCTCCCGCCGCCGGATGGCCGGAGCTCCGTAGTGCACCACACGGATCTTTTCTTCGGGAACTGCGCCCGCCAGAGTCCGCCGCACGTGTTCGCTGGCTACAAAAATGTAGTCTGCCAGGGCAAGCTCTTCGTCCTTCCACTCCAGATGCTTTTTGGAATCCACGAGATTGGGAAGAAGCCCGGCGAGCTCAGGGCTGCGCTCGGCTTCCTCGGTGAGCAGGTTGCGCACCCAGTACCAATAGCTGCTTGTCAGCTCGTAAATTGTCTTGATGCCCAACCGCTTGGCTTCGCGGAAGGTCTCGCGTGCGCCCCCTTCATAGGCGTACACAACGTCGGGACCGAGGCTCTGAACGCGCCGCGCTACCTTGCCGTCGAAGTACCGGTAGACGCCAATGATCGAAAAGGGCCGCTCTCCGGAGGTCAGAAGGCGGTTCAGGAATCTCGGCTTGGCGCCCAGGCGAACCATCTCCCTCCATGGAACGCACTTGATGCGCTCTCTGGGAATCCCCGCATACGTGCGCCGCTCCAGCAGCGTCCGCACTCCCGTCGGCAGCAGCCGGTTCCAGCCAGACTGCCCATCCCAGGCAATCGTCGTCCAGAACTCCGCCAGCATTCCCCGTTCAGCAAGGCTTGCCAGGGCATTCCGGACGTTCTGGTTGCCCGTCGGGTGAGAGATCAGGACGCGAGGCTTATGCATTTTTTCGGCCTGCGCTCTCGGGCGCCGCTTCCATCCCATCCGCCGGTTCATACATCGACTCATCCAGCCACCGCGCGTAGACGGCCGCGTGATCGTGCAACCGGTGCCCTGAGTACCAGCGCCAGGCAGCGATGGAGCATCCTTCCAAACCAGATGCCTGCGCCGCTGTCTGGGTGCGCGGGCTCAACACATGAACTCCGTCCTCCAAACCGTCGGCTTGCCCGGGAAAATGTCGCGCAATTACGGGGATGACGCCATGGGCGCAGTAGCCGGCGAACACCCCGGATTTTGCGAGAGGCATACGCGGATACGAGAGAAAACCGAAGGTCGATCGGGAGAACTGCCTGGCGATTTCCGTCGCGGCTAAAACCCCCATGCGCCTCACCGGAATCCCGTGCAGTTCGCCGGGAGTCTCAAATTCAGGGCCGATGTCCAGAATCTCCTGAACCCCGAGCTGCCGCAGCATGGTTCCCAGCGCGGACAGCTCGCGATAGGCGTTCTGCCTTGTTCCGCCCAGACCAAAAACCGCCATCACCGGATCACGATCAGCCACGGGAATATGCTGTTGAGCCTCTCCCACATGGGAGAACACCGGCATATATTGAATGGGCCAAGCGGATTGCCGCACGGTTTCCCGATTCAGCCAGTCCAAATAACTGCGCGTGCTCGTAACCAGCAGATCGCATGCCTCGGCAATCCTGCGCACCGCTCTCTTTTGCCGCCGCGAGTACCAGAAGGCAGACTTCCACGGCATTCCCGTCGCAAACAGTTCATGAAAGAAGACGGCAACCCGAAAGCGTCCGTCTGCTCTCACGCTTCGTAGCGCCTCGGCAACAAGGGTGGGCGCCCCGTCGGCAGAATACCCGTAACCGCTCAGATGCACGAGCAGATATCCCGGCTCACCCTTGCTCAAAGTGAGGCACGTCTCAAGCAGTTGCGCCGGAGAGACGTACATGACGGGGAGCTGGACGTCATGAGTCTTGTTCGCGTTCAGCACTGCGATAGCGGTTTTGATCCCAAACCCAGCCTCAAGCTCTCCGGCCAGTAAAAGGGCGGCATCGCTGACTCCGCACAGTGCTGGCGTCAGGCGCGGAACAACCTGAATGATCTGGCGATTTCCGGGCATCTTCATATCGAACCCTGCCGGCGCGCTCCGGGAACATTTCCGGCCTGCCGCCTTGAGGCTCGTTCATCCGTGGAACGAGCCTTCGCCACGGCGCGGGCGATCCGCGGCGGCCCGCATTTCTGCGCGATTACTGCTGGTAGGTCGTCCTGTAGACCGCAATGCTGGTACCGATGCCAAGCGCTGCCTGGATGGCTTGTTCGGTGGCGAGCCTGGCGTTGCTTGTGGGAACGTACAGGATATCGCCGTCTATCAGGGCCACGTCCGGAGCCTGCCCCTTGTAAATCAAATTCACGGGTATGGTAATCGCTTCTTTCCTGCCGTCATCCAGGGTCCGCACTAACTGCACGCGCTTCAATGCGGATGCCTTCCCGCCGCCGCCGGAAAGCGCCATCGCCTCCTCGACCGTCAGGCTGCGCCGGCCATCCAGCACGTAGATCCCGGGTTTGGCAACATTCCCTGCGACATACACAACACCGGCCCTCGGAACCAGAATTGAGTCCCCCGGGAAGATCTGGACATCCGGGATGATCGGCTTGAGTGCCGCGGGGTTGTATTCGACTGTCATGGGATTTCCGGGATCGTCCTTGTGCGTAATGACGACACGCGATGCCGCAAGCTGCGTGAGGCCGCCGGCGGCGGCGATGAGATCGTTCAGCTTGCGAACACCCAGAGCGGGATACACTCCGGACGCCTTCACCTCTCCGTTGATGGTGATGCCCTGCGTCGCATACTCCGCGATGAAAACCGTGGCGTGAGAATTGGCGGGCAGTAGAATCTGCCCCTCCACGTAGAACTTTTCAATCGTCGTCGCCGCCTCATCCGCGGTCATACCTGCCACGTGGACATGGCCGATCAGGGGAATCGTGATGTCACCCATCTCATCGACGCGATAGCGGCCAGACAGGTCCGCATTCTCGAACATGGAGACTTCAATCAAGTCTCCGGAGCCGATCCTCAGGGGCGGCACGGGGTTTGGCGCTGCAGCGCTCGATTGCTGAGCCATCCCCGCCACGGTTTGTGCGCACAGGAGAAACCAGAACGTCAACGCGCGCGCTAGTGTCTTCGCCATATTATTCCCCCTTCTCCTCATCTTCATATCCGTAGGCTCGGCTCGAAGACGTTAGGTTTTGTCGATAACCGTACCAATAATCCTTGGCATACATACCGTAGCGGTACGTGTAGAAGTTCTCCAGGCGGAGGTCAACATCGTTGACGACCACGCCGGCTACGGGAGCGTTCACGCGCCACAGCAGATCGCGCGCCCGTATCAGGGCGCGTTTACGCGTCACGCCGGCGCGCACCACCAGCACCACCGCATCGGCGCGCACGGCCAGGGCCTGCGTATCCGAAACCGCAAGCAAAGGCGCCGTGTCAATCACGATCCTGTCGAACTGCTGTTTCCACTGCCGCATCTGCCCTTCCATGCGATTGGAGGAAAGCATTTCTGCCGGGTTCGGCGGCCGCGGACCGGTCGGCAGGACGTGCAGAGTCGGCAATTCCGGCAGTGGAGTCGGTAAGTCCGGGTGCGTTCCCGGTTGCGTGAGCACAGTCGACAGGCCGAAGCTCTGGTTCGGGATCCCAAATACGCGATACAGGCTGCCTCTGCGCAGATCGGCGTCCACCAGCAGAACGCGCTCGCCTCTTTGCGCAAGCACAATCGCCAGATTAAGCGCCGTTGTGGTCTTGCCCTCCGCCGGGAATGAACTGGTGATAACAATGACCCGCGGCGGGTTGTCAATCGAGGAGAGCAACAAGGAGCTGCGCATGCTCCGATAGGCTTCCGCGCCGTTCGAATTCGGGTCCCACAAGGTAATCAGCTGCTGCCGATCCTGCGGAGTTTCGGGAACCGCCTCTTCCTTGCCTTCGCCCTTCTTCCATGCCGGTCCGGACGACATATGCGGTATGGCCGCCAGGGATGGCAGCAGCGACGCATTTTCGACTTCCTCCGATGTACGTAGCCTGTCGTCGATCGCCTCGATCACAAATGTGAGCACACATCCGATCACTAGGCCGCCAACCAGCCCCAGCAACAGGATCATGCTCTTACGCGGCGCCACCGGAGAAAGTGGAACATCGGCGCGGTCAACCACCGTGATGTTGGCCGCGGACATGCCCGCGCTGATGGTCGCTTCCTTGAGATTGGTCTGCAAAGTGTCGTAGAGATTACGGGTCAGTTCGGCCTGGTGGCGGAGCATCGCGTATTGCGCCACATCTTCGTTGAGTTTGTAGGCCGCATCTTCCTGCGCGCCAAGGCGATTGCGCAGCGCATCTTCCAGTTGCACCGCGGCCTGGTATTCGTCCTGCACTTGCTTGCGCGCCAGTTCTGATTCCTTGTTGATCTGCGCCTGGACCTTACTGATTTCAAGGTCGATCTGCTGCATCGCGGGATGCTTGGGGCCGTATTTTGTCGCCAGTTGCGCGCGCTGCGTCTGCAGAGTGGTCAGCTGCGTGTAAAGTGTCGCAATCGTCGGATCATCGCCCATCAGGGCTTCCATGTCCGGATTCAAGGCATTGAAGTCGCGCATCCGCGATTCCTTCATGATCCGATCCGCCTCGGCGTCGTCCAGTTCGCCGCTGATGCGCTCCAGCGTCTGGACGGTCAGATTCGAGTTCTCGTCCGCACCCACAATGTTGTGCGCCCTTTGGTAACCGGCCAGTTCACGCTGCGATTCCGCCGCGTCCTGCTTCAAGGTGCCCAGCTGCTTCTCCAGCCAGTCGGACACGTGCGCCGTGCGCTCGAAGCTTACCCTGAGACCCTCGTCGGAATACGTATCGACCAGCCCGTTCACGATGTCCGCGGCAAGCTTCGGGTCGTTTCCGCGATAGCGAATCTCCAGAATCCGCGTAGTGGGGACGATGGCGATGGTCAATCCTCCCTTCATGATTTCGATCATTCTGCGCCGCTCCAGCGTCGTGATGGGCCCGGAAGACGCTGATTCCCCAACCGCATTCTTCCCGGCATTCTGGCGAACCAGGCGGATAAGACCGAGACCCTGCGCTGCTTGAAACAGCACGGAATCACTCTGGATCACCTGCACCTCGGTCTGCAGCGCCGTTGCATCTTCGTCTCCAAAAAGCTCCATTTCCGGATTGCCCATCTGACTCGGCTTGATTTCAACGCGCGAGACCGTTTCATACACCGGCGGCGTGCGAAACGCGTGCCAGGCTGCCGCGGCAAGCGAGAGAAGCGTCACCGCCACAATGGTCAGGCGCCGCTTCATGAGCACTCGCCACACATCCATCAGGGAGCGCTCGCCTTGCGAGATGATAGTTGTCGGGTTTTCGACTGGCTGGCCCGTTTGGGCCCCCGCCTGAGGTTCAAGCGACATGGAAACTCCTAATCAAGTTAAGATGGCAGATTACGCGGCGATGGATTGCCGCCCGTTTGCCGCTCAAGCCGTCTGAAGCAATGGCGGCCTCTGGCCGGCGCTCCACTACGCATTTTCATCCTTCACAGAACCGAATACTTCCCAAATACTTCCCCAAATACCTCATTGATCGTCGCCCCCGTCCGCTCCAGCGAGAACCGCGCGGCAAAACACGGTTGCGCACGGGCCGCCATCGCGGCTTGCTCTGCCGCGGGTAAACTGAACCAGCGCTGCAACAGCCGCACTGTGCCCTCCAGCGTGTCGTCATCGGCCAAACCCACCCCGTCGTTCTCGATCTCCGGCCAGATATTTACAGGGTAGCTGAGCAAAACCGGCCGCCCGGCCAAAAGTGCCTCGGCCACGGAAACGCCAAAATTCTCCTGGTGCGATGGCAAGACCAAAGCATCGCACGTCCGCAGCGCGCCCCATTTTACTTCACCGCCAATCATGCCGGGCCAGTGCACCCGGGCGGCGATGCCAAGCTGTTCCGCTCTGCTCTGGAGCTTCGCCTGCATTCCCAACTGGTCGGGTCCGGCCATGACAAGGTGCACCTCGGGGGCTGTAGCCGCCACCCGTGCAAACGCCTCAATCAACAGGTCGCAGCCCTTCTTCTCATGGAGGCGCGCCAGAAACAGCAAAAAGCGCCGTCCGCGCAACTCCGGCAACGCTCCATAGAATGCCGCGACCTCTCTGGCGGGATCATGCCCGGCATGTTCATCCTCCATGATTCCCAGAGGAGCGACCACGCTCTTCCAATGGTTGGGCCTGAAACTCGTCTTGGCCAGATCGCGCTCGGTTTTGGTGGTGAAAAAGACTGCCGTGGCGTCGCGCAGAACAGCATACTGCAAAGGCCAGTAGATCAGCTTTTTCATGCGCTTGAGCGGGTACCTGCGGTTGAACCAGGGATCGAGCGCGCCGTGAACGAAGATTCCATACGGCCGGCGCGCGCGACGTGCTGCCGAACGAAGAGCAAAGCCCGGAAAGGTCCACGCGCCGTTCATGATCATGCCGTCAAAGCGTCCGGCGTTTGCCCGCAGCCAGCGCCACAGGCGCGGCGAAAACGCATATCTGCCCATAAACGACTGATTGAGAGCATGCACAGGGCAGCCAAGATCGCGGAGAAACTCCGCCTCCGGATGATCGAGGCAAACTACCTCAACATGCGTGCCGGTGGCGCGCGTGGCCTTGATCAGTTGCCGCACCGCCTCTGGCGGGCCGCCGGTCGCAGGAGAAAAACTGTCGATCACGTGCAGTATGTGCATGAGCGGCCGTGGAGGAAAAAGGATTGCCTATTCGAACGCCGAATGCTCCGCGTAGGCCTTGAAGAGCGCCTCTGGGCTCGAGCTGTCGCCGGCGAAAAGCCGATGCAGGGAACGGTGGCTGAGAATGATGGCGATCAGCGAGAGCACAAGCGTCTTGGCGCTCGGGCAGCGCAATTCGCCCTTGCTGACCCACGGATCCAGGTAGCGCGCAATCACCTCCACCAGCTCGCCCAGATGCCGGCGCAGCAGGGGATCGATATCGTCGCCCAATTCGAGAGAGCAATATTGCATCAGGCGCAGCAGATCCTGCCGGTTCGATAGCGTTGCCGCAATCAACTCAAAGGTGCGCGCCACCGCCATCCTCGCATCCTGCGCTTCGGCAATGCGCGCCAGCAAATCGCCGCGCAGCTTCACTTGTTGCAGTTCGGCATCGAGTACAGCGACATACAAATCGCGTTTGCGCGGAAAGTGCCGGTAAATCGTCACCTCGTTCACTCCCGCACCGCTGGCAATGTCGCGCGTACTCACGCCGTTGTAGCCAAAGTTCGCAAACATTCCCGCTGCGCTCGACAGAATGCGCGCTTCGGCTTCGCCTTTACCGTTGTTTGAAGCTTTTGACATGGGAATCTCAGTTGCGCGGCTGCACGCGAACCATTGCAGCCATCGAGGATTGACTTTCAGGGGAGGGATTCGTGTAGCGCCGGTCTCCAGACCGGCTGTAGTGCGGGTCTCCAGACCCGCGCCGATCGGAATGCGATTAAGAAATCGCGAAGTCGGAGCCTAGCGGCTCCAGATCTTCAAGGCCCACTTCCACGGCGTAGCTTTGCATGATGTGTTCCACGGTCAGAACCACGCGGAAGCTGTTTTTGTTGCGCAACACGATGCCTTCGAAACCCGCCAATGCGCCGGAGCGGATGCGCACGCGCTGGCCGGCTGTCAGAAGAGAATGCGGCCGCGCCGGCCGCGTTTCCAGCCCCGACCGCAGCGCATCAATCGTGGCGTCGGGCAACCAGGCAGGCTCACCACCCGTTCCACCTACCACCGCCAGTGCGCCCGGCACACCCAGCACGCGGCCACGCTCACTGCGTTGAATATGGATAAAGAGGTAACCGGGGAACAGAGGCAGGTCCAGCGTCACCCGCGATCCATCGCTCCACTTCCGTTTTGACTTGTAGAGCGGAAGGTAGAACTCGATCTCTCGCAGACTCAAATGCTGGGCAACGCGTTTTTCATGACGCGATGCGGTGTACAGGGCAAACCACCGGGGCGGCTGCGGTCCACTGGGCATCAGGCCCGGGATGGAGTGGCGCGCGACCTGAACTGGCGGATGTCCGATTTCCTGCATGGCTTCGCCATCCTCACTTGGATGAGGTCTTTTCCACAGCCTATTCTATCAGGACAAAAACCGCGCAGCACATGAGCCGCGGGGTCCGAAACTGAAAGCAATGGAAACGGCCTGTGAGGGATCTGCTTCTACCAGGCATGAAAGGAAGTGCTTTCACCGACCTTTAATGAATTCTTTTGCCATCAGCCTAGGCAAACCGATGATTCAAATATATCAGTCCGCCTCTCGGAGTCAACGGAGAATTCGGGGTTCCCCTCCCTCCCAGCCTTAGGAATGATAGCGATTGCATGCTCTCTTTCGCACCCCTTTTTCCCGATTTGAAACCAAACGCGCCTGCTACCGGGCCCTGTTGCCGGACCTGGCCCTGCCGCGCGCGTTCAGCCACCAGCTTCACGCTGCCCAAGAGCCCGGATTCCGCAGGCTCCCTGAGCCCGAAGAACGCGCCACCCCCGGGCGGGGCGGATCCCGCTTGGGCAAAACACGCTTTTCCGGCGGCGCCAGTCGGTCTCCAGTCCCGCACACGCGAGTCGGCTCCACAGTCGCTGAGCGGGCAGACCCTCCATCGCGTATATTCCTGATCAGAAGTTCGTATTCTCCAGCAAGGAGCTTTCATCATGCCCGAGCCAGTCATCGCCCAGAAAGGCCCTTATCCCGTCGCCGTGGAAGCGGGGAAATCCTACTTCTGGTGCGCTTGCGGACGCAGCGCCAACCAGCCGTTCTGCGACGGAAGCCACAAGGGAACCGAATTCACGCCGACGAAATACGAAGCCACCGAATCCGAAACCGTCTATTTCTGCGGATGCAAGCACACGGCCAGTCCGTGCATGTGCGACGGCACTCACGCAACGCTGTAGAGCCTGTCGCTAATGTTCGCGTCAAAAACGCAATGTTATCCTGAGCGAAGTTTGGCCCGCTTCAGGGCCAAACGAAGTCGAAAGCCTGCCCTGAGCGGAGATCGCGAAGGCGATCGAAGTCGAACGGGGATCTGCGGTTGCTTTTAACGAACTTCGAACTCACCGGGCCGGCGTCGATCCAGAACCACTGCGGCGGGCCGCGGCTCAGTCGCCGAATTCCAGCTCGTCGAAGCGGCGCCATTTGTAGATGGCGATGGACAGGACCCAGCTCAGCAAAAAGATCCCGATGATGAAGTAGCCCAGCGCGCCGAAGTTGCCGTTGAGCTTCAACACCATGCCCCAGAACGTGCCGTTCCAGTGAAACTGTCCGGCGAGCAGGCCCAGGGCCTCGATGCCGCCGACTACCAGCGCCACCACCACCGAAACAAATGTGATCGTCATGTTGTAGTAGAGTTTGCGCACCGGCTTGATGAAGGCCCAACCGTAAGCTCCCAGCATCAGAATGTTGTCGGTGGTGTCGATCAACGACATGCCGGCGGCAAACAGCGCCGGGAAGACCATGATCGACCACAGCGGCAGTCCCTTCGACGCTTCGGCCGCGGAGATGCCCAGCAACCCGATCTCGGTCGCGGTATCGAAGCCCAGCCCGAAGAGCACGCCCAGCGGATACATGTGCCAACTGCGCCGGATCATGGCGAACATGGGCCGGAACAGGCGCGAGAGAAATCCGCGGCTGGCCAGTAGCATGTCGAAATCCTCGTCAACATATCGCGCGCCATTGCGCACCCTCACGAAGGCGCGATAGATGGACGTCAGCACCACGATGTTCACCGCAGCGATGCCGAACAGGAAAAGCGCGGAGACCAGGGTGCCGATCACGCCGCCCACCATGCGCGCCCCGTCCATGCGGTGCTGCAGCGCCAGAGCGGTTGCGGCGATGGCTGCCGAACCCAGCACCACGATGGTCGAGTGGCCCAGCGAAAACATGAAGCCGATTCCCACCGGGCGCTTGCCTTCCTGCATCAGTTTGCGCGTCACGTTGTCGATCGCCGCAATATGATCCGCATCCACCGCGTGGCGCAGGCCAAAGCTGTAGGCCAGCAGTGCCGTGCCCAGCAGCAACGGATAATGGCGAAACGCCACGATCGCCCAAAGCCAGGCAGCCGCATTGAACGTGAAAAGGATTGCGTAGATGCCGATGACTTTGCCGCGCAGGTTGGCGGGAGCGTCGTCGAACAGGTGCCGCAGCACGCGCCACTGCGGGTTGCGGGAGATCTCCGTGGCGTCGATCAGGCCGGAATTGTCAAGGTTATGAATGAACCAATATTACCATTTTGAAAATCGTGCTATCAAGCGCGGAGCGGCCGGTCGCAATCCCCCGTGCCCCATCCTTTCGCCGGTTTTTGGGCGAAAGGGTGGGAAATAACGGCCCTAAGCCGTCTGCCACGGTTCTGTTATATAGGCATTTAGAATCGCACCTGCATGACAGGCTGCTACGCCTGCGCTGCCGGAGCGGCTTTCGGCTTCGGCGCTTCCTTGCGGGCCGGGGCAAGAATGGCGTGCAGGATGGTGCCTTCCATGCGCGGCATGAACTCCACCACGCCGGCATCGCCAACGGCCTGGATGAGCCGGTTGATGATCTTGTAGCCAAGCTCGCGGTGGGCCATCTGGCGGCCACGGAAACGCAGGCTCGCCTTCACCTTGTCGCCATCGCCCAGGAAGCGCACCGCCTGGTTCTTCTTGGTCTGGTAGTCGTGCTCGTCCACGGTGACGGAGAATTTGACTTCCTTGAGGACGATGACCTTTTGGCGCTTGCGCGCGGCGCGTTCGCTCTTTTCCTTCTCATAGAGGAAGCGGCCGTAATCCTGGATGCGGCAGACGGGCGGTACGGCGGTGGGAGAAACTTCAACCAGGTCGAGGCCCCGCTCCCGCGCGATTTTCAGGGCTTCAAAAGGCGCGAGAATTCCTAATTGTTCACCGTTTTCGTCGATCACACGGATTTCACGTGCGCGAATCCGATCGTTGGTGCGAATAAAGTTCTTGGCTGCTCGTTTATCGAATGCGATGGTACTCCTCCGAGTGATTCACCACGCAAATCGGGACAAGGCGTCCCCTGATCCGCAATGGTACAAGTGCAAACTGAGTATAGCACTGGCTTGGCGCGGGTGAACAAAGGGGTTAGGGTCGTGCCATTGCGCCCATCGGCCCCTCGGTGGTCAAGCAGAGGGGGTGGTTTTCAGAGCAATTCTATGTTATTTTCTAGAAAGGTAGACAAATAGGTAGAAAGGTACCATGGCTCTAAGCATCAAATCCCGTGAAGCCGACCAACTGGCCCGCGAGCTGGCTGCCCTCACCGGCAAGCCAATTACAGAAGCTGTGATGGCGGCGCTGCAAGCCCAGCTTGAGCGCGAAAAGCGAAAGCAGCTCAACAAAGAGCAACTGATTGAAGACGTGATGGCGATCGCCAGGCATTGCGCCTCATTACCCGTTCTCGATGATCGCAGCGAGGACGAAATCATGGGGTGGGACGAGAACGGGCTGCCGACATGATCGTGGACTCATCGGTTATTGTCGCAATCCTTCAGAATGAGCCCGAGGCCAGAAGGTTGGCAGTATCGCTCGCTCGGGCGACGGTTTGCCGGCTACCGGCATCATGCCAGCTGGAAAGTTACATGCGGATCCTCCCGCGCTACGGCGATAACGGCGTGCGGGATTTGGATTTGCTCGTAGCGCAGTACCGTATGGAAATCGCCGCTTTCACAGAAACTCAGGCCCGGATCGCGCGCGACGCCTTTCGGCGCTTCGGCAAAAGCCGCCATCCCGCTCAGTTGAACTTTGGCGATTGCATGGCCTATGCTCTCGCCAAAGAAACCGGCGAAGAGCTCCTCTTCAAAGGCACGGATTTCGGCCTGACCGATGTGGCCGTAGCGGCCTACTGAGCCACCGCGGTGTGCGCTGCCTCGCACTTCAGCGTGCCGTCGCCATTGAGCGCCTTAACCCTCACCCGCACCAACTCGTTCGCCGCAAAACGGCCCCCGAGTTCCACCGGAAGAAAGTTCTCGGTTAATGCAGTGGTGCATCCGCGCTCGGCCAGGGCCGCCGGCGTGTGCAGCGTGATCGCCTCGAGTGCTCGCCCCACAAAGCGCCTCCGGTGGGCTTCGCCCTTTTCGGCGGCAAGCGCTCGCAGAGCGGTCATGCGTTCTTCCGTAGCGGCTTGCGGAACCCGCGAAGCCTCGTGAAGAGCCCAACCGCGCGTCCCCGGTCGCGCCGAAAACGGAAACAGGTGCAGATAGCCAAAGGGTAGCGCGCGGATAAAAGTCAGGGTCTCCTCAAATTCGCCGTCTGTCTCGCCCGGAAATCCCACCATCACGTCGGCGCCCAGCGTGAGGTCGGGCCCGGCCGCGCCGAGCAGTGCCGCAACCCTCTCGGCATAGTGCCAGGGGCGATAGCGCCGATGCATACGCCGCAAAACCGCATCCGAGCCCGATTGCAGCGGCAGATGCGCATGCCGCGCCAACCGCCCGCCGCCAAATTCGCCCATCAGCGCGATCAATTCATCGTCCCAATCCATTGGCTCAATCGAGCTCAAGCGCAGCCGCGGCAATCCCGTCTTTTCCAGAATGGCTCGCACCAGTCCCGCGAGCGTTTCACGGCTTGAACCCTCAGAATCCCTTCCCCACCGCCCAAGGTTGATGCCGGAGAGCACCAGTTCTTTGCCGCCCGCGGCAACAAAACCTTCCACCTTGCGCATGACCACTGCATAGGGCAGGCTCTGCGACGGGCCGCGCGTGAAAGGAATCACGCAAAACGTGCAGCGGTTGCCGCAACCCTCCTGAATCTTCAGGTTGGGCCGTGTCTGCGCGCCCGGCGCAGGCTGCGTCTCGCCCCAATGCGCGTCCTCAATAAAGGAGTGCGCGAAGCGATCGTCAGCCCAAATTGGGGTCGAGACGGGAGCCTGCCCCGCGCCCACCGAATATTGCCGCCCGCTCGCCGCCAGCAATGACGCCACCGGCACTACGGCGGGTGCCCCCGGTCCCTCGCATTTGGGGACCGGGGAAGCCGCGCTCATCGTCCGCCCCGCTCCGCGCGTCAACTCCGATTCGCGTGTCAAACTCAGGATGATTTCCGGCGCAAGCGCCTTGTGGCTGTTGCCCACCACCGCGGCCACGCCCGCCATCGCGGCCAGTTCCTCGGGCGCGCGTTGCGCATAGCAGCCGGTCACCACAATTTTGGCCGCGGGATTCCTGCGGTGCGCGCGGCGGATGAATGCGCGCGCGGCGCGATCCGCCTCCGCCGTCACGCTGCACGTGTTCACGATCACCACATCGGTGGCAAAGGACTCAAGCTCGCTCATCGCGCGCAGATTTCCCGCCATGGCCTCGCCGTCGGCGCGCGCCGCCCTGCAACCGAAATGCTCGATGTGAAACCCCGCCATCTCTTTCAGTCTAGAGCCTGCACGGTTGTGCCGCGCCGCGCAGGTAGTGGGTCAGCTTGAGCCCGTCGTGAAAGGGCACGACTTCTAGCCTGCCCTGAGCGAAGTCGAAGGGTGCCGCAAAAGCCCCAAAATAGCGGCGGGCTTTAGCCCCTGAGGGAAGGTTTTTTCAAACTGGCCCACTACCGCCGCGTCCGTTTGCAGGCAAGAATGCGGCCCTTGATGCAGTGGTTCTACCTCTTCGCTATACTTGAATCACACGGTTTTTTCCCGTAGATTCAACCCACGCGATGACAACTTCCGCCCCAGCCCACCTCCCGGTTCCGGCCCCGGACGCACTCAAGAGCCAGACGCGGCACATTGCTGGGTACGTTTATTTCACGTTCATCTGCTACATCTCCATCGGATTGCCGCTCGCGGTGCTCCCGCCCTTCGTGCATCTGCGCATGGGCTACAGCGCGGTACTGGCCGGGTTGGCCATCAGCATCCAATACATCGCCACTCTCGCCAGCCGTCCCTGGGCGGGCCGCATCTCCGATCACATGGGCGCCAAGGTCTCCGTGCTCTGGGGAATGGCGTGCTGTACCGCCAGCGGCGCGCTTCTGGTCGGCGCAGCAGCCTTGTCCAACGTGCATTGGCTCAGCTTCACCGTGCTCATCGCCAGCCGCCTGGTGCTCGGCGTGGGCGAAAGTCTGGGCTCCACAGGAGCTACGCTCTGGGGCATCACCAGCGCCGGCCAGGAGCACACTGCCAAGGTCATCGGCCTCAACGGCATCAGCACCTACGGCGGCATGGCGCTTGCCGCGCCGCTCGGCGTGGTGCTCGACCAGTATTGGGGCCTGGCCTCCATCGGCGTGCTCACCATCATCATTGGTGCGGTGAGTTTTGCTTTCGCCTGGCACAAGGATCCCGTCCCCGTCGAGCCCGGCGAGCATCTTCCCTTTGCGCATGTGCTGGGCCGCGTGGCCCCGCACGGCATGGGACTGGCGCTGGGCGGCGTCAGTTACAGCGTTCTCGCCACCTTCGTCACACTGTTCTACCATCAACGGCACTGGAACGGCGCGGCTCTCTGTCTCACCGCCTTCGGCGTCGGCTTTGTCTTCGTGCGCGTCTTTTTTGTCAGGACGATCAGCCATTTTGGCGGCTATCCCGTTGCCATCGTTTCGCTTTTGACTGAAGCTGTGGGCATGGTTCTGCTCTGGCAGGCCGTTGCGCCGTGGATGGCCATGGCCGGCGCAGCCATCGGCGGGTTGGGTCTCTCGCTGGTCTTTCCCGCCATCGGTGTGGAGGCGGTCAAGCGCGTTCCCGAGTTCAATCGCGGCACCGCGCTCGGCGTCTATACCGCCTTTGCCGACGTCTCCTTCTTCCTCGTCGGCCCCATCGCCGGCTACCTCATCGGCTTGTTCGGCTACTCCAGCGCTTTCCTCTTTGCCCTCATCTGCGTGCTCATCGCGCTCGCTATCGTGATCGTGCTCCGCTCCCGCGGATACGATGCCATTGGGACAACCGTTTCTACGGATTGTCCGTCGGCGCAATGAATGGCGGCCACGCTGAAAGTCCCCTGGGGTTTGCGTACTGACACCGTCATTACTTATGTTAGAATCTCCATGTAAGGAGTCCTTATGCCCGCGGCGCAAAGAAAACCGGCCAAGCGCGAGACGCTAAATCTGCGCATCAAGCCAGAGGTGCGCGAACTGATCGACCGCGCGGCACGCCTTAATGGCAAGAACCGCACCGAATTCGTGATCGGCGCGGCACAGAGCATGGCGCACGACGCTCTGCTTGATCAGACAAGAATTGAGCTGGAGCCGGCGGCATTTCGGGCCTTTGTGGCGCTTCTCGATGCCCCGCCCGCGCCCAACAAACGGTTGCGCAGGACGTTGTCAACCAAGGCGCCATGGGAGGCGTAGTCCAAATCGGCTTTCCCGCAGTGCTGGCAGAGCACCACGACCTGAGCAGGTTCGACTGCGGAGAGCCATCGCTGAACGAATGGCTGCGAAAGCGTGCGCAAGAGAATCAGGCAAGTGGAGCCTCGCGAACTTTCGTTCTATGCCAAGGCGCGCAGGTCCTCGCCTTTTACGCACTGGCTGCCGGTGAGGTGCGGGTCAAGGACGCGCCTGGCCGCTTCCGGCGCAAGATGCCCGACCCGGTTCCCGTGGTTCTGCTTGGACGATTGGCGGTGGACCTCAGACTGCGGGGAAAGGGGATCGGCCGCGCGCTGGTTCGCGACGCCACCCGCAGGGTACTCAACGCAGCGGAGACAATCGGCATCCGCGGCATCGCCGTGCGCGCCATCTCCTTTGACGCGCGCGCGTTCTATCTTGCGCTGGGATTCACGCCCTGTCCGCACGAGCCGCTGCTGATGGTCATCACGCTTGCCGATGCGCGAAAGGCGCTCGGTCAGTAAATTGGCGGCTGGCACGGTTCTTTGGGAAGCAGACTCATCACATCAGGAGGCGCCCCGAGTCTCGATTTTGTGACTCGGGAATGCACGCAGAGAAGTTTTTCTTTGCGTGACGCTGCTCTCGATCCGTGGCACAAGGTTTACGATAGAAAGGAGGGTAAAGACATGGGGACATCAACTCTGGATTGGTCACAATGCCCCGCCGTTGAAAGTGTCCCAGGCAAGCGCAGCGGCGCATGGGTATTTCGGGGAACCCGCTTGCCCGTTGCGACCGTCATCGAGAACCTTGAGGATTTAAGCGTCGAGGAAGTGATGGAGCAATTCGACGTGACGCGGGAACAGATCGCGGCAGTACTGGATTTTGTAGCCCAAAGCCTCAACGCTTCAGCGCCGGAGCAACCCCCCGTGCCGGTCGATGCTCATTCTCTTTGACCACGGAACGCCAAAGGGCCTCATCCTCGCCCTTCCCGGCCACACGATCGTCACGGCCCAATCCCGAGGTTGGGAAAGGCTCAACAACGGCGCGTTGCTGAACGCCGCAGAGGAAGCGGCGCTTGATCTCTTGCTCACGACCGACAGGAGAATTCGCTATCAGCAGAACCTTGCCGGACGAAAAATCGCCCTTGTTGTTTTGACTGGAACCACGAAATGGGCGCGTGTCAGGTTGCACCTTGAACGCATCGCTGCCGTGGTGAACTCAGCGACACCGGGCAGCTATACAGAAGTAGAAATTCCGTTCGAGTAAGCCATCCCTTCCCTTAAACGCAGAACGGCCGCCCCGAAGGGCGGCCGCCGCACTTTTCAATCAAGAGGAGTCCCCTCCGCCAACGGAGTAATCCGCCGCGGCTTAGCCCCGCTGCTTGCGCCTTACCATCCCCGCCAAACCCGCCAACCCGCTGGCCAAAAGCAGAATGCTGGACGGCTCCGGGACGGGCGAGGTGGTGTCGCCGAGTATCTGGAATGTAGTCGAATTTGTGCCGGTACCAGAATACCCATTAACGTCGCCTATGTTGCTATCCCATGCGTCTGACGGTCCGTTTCCGATGTCCCAAAAGGCAACATTTTCGTTGATCGGTGTTACCGCATCCTGTAGCGTGAACCAGTAAGTGGTTCCAGCGGAGACCGACACATCGGGAATTGGAATGCTCGCCACATAGATGTCAAAGGCACCGCTGTCACCGGTAGGATTGCTAGCCGCGACCAGGGATGTGATGGTCGCTGTTGCGGGAGTCCCGCCATAGGTGCTGGTCCCAATCGACCACTGCACGCTCGTCAGCGTATCCCCAGGGAGAATCCAGACGTCGAAGTCCGCGCCGGTTACCGTCGAATTCGATACAACCGTGAACGAATCCGACACGAGATTTCCGATGCTGATGCGCCAAGCGCTCCAAAAACCAAGTGGTTGGAGTCCTGAACCCGAGATGTCGGAGATCGGGCCGGTGTCGTCGTACAGGGTGGAATCGGCAACTACGGGAACCGAGGCAATCGCTCCCGTGAGCCCAAGAACCAAAACTGCAAGTATCGATGATTTCCTCATGACCTTCCCTTCATTCCACAGGCGCCAAACCCCTCAAGGCTCACTTGGGGCAGACACGTCGCAGCGCAGGGTGGGAATCTTGCTGGTCTCATATGCACCGCTGAGGCCAAACTGCGTTAATTTCGCAAAGAACTCGACACCGCAGCTATGCCATTGATTAGCATGGCCTTATCTGATCTGATCTGATCTGATCTGATCTGGTGGGATTAGGGCAATGTGCAGGAAGTTGCATTCCTCGTGGCCAAATATTTGTCCACACAAGGATCGCTCCGCGATGCGCCCCGGCCCATTGCTTCTCTTCCCGCGCTATCTCTTCACCCCAAACGCACAGCGGCCACCCTTTCGGGTGGCCGCCGTTTTTCTGTTCCCTGTTCCCTGATATCTGATCCCTGTTTCTACCGCTCGTTCTTCCGCCAGTTCACCAGATCGCCCAGCGTGGTCGTCGAACTCGAGACGGGGTGCTTGTGCGTATCCGCCTTGTAGTTCTCCACAACAGTCCGGCTGGCTTCTTGTCCGCTCGCGGCGCGAAGGCTCAGCCCGACCTTCTTCTCTTCGACGTTAATTTTGATGATCTTGAAATCGTGCTCCAGACCCTGTTCGAGCTTGGAGTGGTCACCGCCTTCACCGGCTTCGGAAATGTGGCACAGGCCCTCCACGCCCTCCGCGATTTCGACGAATGCGCCGAACTGCGCGGTGCGCAGAATTTTGCCGTGCACCACATCGCCCACGCGATGCGAAGCGAAAAAGCTCTCCCACACGTCGGGCTGCATCTGCTTGATGCCCAGCGAGAGCCGGCGGTTCTGCGGTTCGACACCGAGGACGACGGCCTTCACCTTTTCGCCCTTCTTCACCACTTCCGACGGGTGCTTCACGCGCTTGGTCCAGCTCAGGTTCGAAACGTGAACCAGCCCGTCAATACCGTCCTCGATCTCAACGAACGCGCCGAAGTCGGTCAGGTTGCGCACGCGGCCCTCGACGATGGTTCCCTGGGGATACTTGTCGGTCAGATTCTCCCACGGGTTCTCGAGCAGCTGCTTCATGCCCAGCGAAATGCGGCGGTCGGCCGGATTCACGCTCAGCACTACGGTATCTACTTCGTCGCCCGGCTTCACCAATTTCGACGGGTGCTTGAGGCGCTTCGACCAGGTCATTTCGGAAAGGTGAACCAGGCCTTCGATCCCCTGCTCCAGCTCAACAAACGCGCCGTAATCGGTGACCGAAAGCACGCGGCCATGCACCTTGGCGCCCACCGGGTAACGTTCCGAGGCGTCCAGCCACGGGTCGGGCGTCAACTGCTTGAAGCCCAGTGAAACCCGCTGCTTCTCTTTATCGAACTTCAGCACCTTCACCTGGATTTCGTCGCCCACGTTCACCAGGTCGCGAGGATGCGTCAACCGGCCCCAACTCATATCGGTGATATGCAGCAGGCCGTCGATACCGCCCAGGTCAACAAACGCGCCGTAGTCGGTCAGGTTCTTCACTGTGCCGGTCAGTACGCCGCCTTCGCTCAGGTGCTCCATGGTGGCCGAGCGCTTGCTGTTCTGCTCTTCCTCCAGGATCTC
>Ga0181520_10004908_pt1 | contig 21866 bp, 21 predicted proteins | sample PEATcosm2014_Bin_29_FD_132451 | JGI IMG/M metagenome (GOLD analysis project Ga0181520, IMG submission 132451) | Peatland microbial communities from MTU Mesocosm Facility, Houghton, MI, USA - PEATcosm2014_Bin02_30_metaG | ecosystem: Environmental > Terrestrial > Soil > Wetlands > Peat | place... | reverse complement strand
GTTGCCGGTGCGGGTGCTGGGCGCGCTTTTCCGTCGACTGTTCCTGACCCGACTGATCGCGTTGCACGAAGCCGGCAAGCTCGTCTTCTTCGGCGGTCAGGCCGATCTAGCCGACCCGCGCCGCTTCCTGCATCATCTCGCGCCGCTCAGGAAGAAGCGCTGGGTGGTCTACGCCAAAGCGCCGTTCGCAGGCCCCGAGGCCGTACTCGCCTATCTCTCGCGCTACACCCACCGGGTCGCCATCTCCAATCACGGTCTGATCGCCTACGACGCGACCGGCGTCACCTTCCGCTACAAAGACTACCGTCGCGACCGTCCTGAGCGGCAACGCGTCATGCGCTCGCGCCGCACGAGTTCATTCGGCGCTTCCTGCTCCATGTCCTGCCACATGGCTTCCACCGCATCCGCCACTACGGCTTGCTCGCCAGTTCCACGCGCAAGGCCGATATAGCCCGAGCCCGTGAGCTGCTTGCCGGGGCGCCGGCGCCGTCCGAGCCGGAAACCGTGGAAGCGTCAGAACCACCTGATTGGCGGCCAACTTGTCCTTGCTGCGGCGGGCGCATGCGCATCGTCGAGACGTTCGAACGCTGGATGCAGCCGCGCGCTCCACCCCACGTTCCCGCAGCAACCGGGACGCCGTCGTGACCCGGCACGGCCCCCGCTTACCTCGCGCCGCAACGCCCTATGTTCCGGCGACCGCCATCCGCGCGCCTGTCGTCACGACCGGGGCAAAAGACGTGAAGCTCGCTGGCGGCCAATTCCCAATCCAGCGACTACCCGACGAACACTCTCACTCGCCGCCTCTCCGTCGAGGCCATCGCGGCGCCGCTCGGACGTCATCCGCCTCAGGCAAATGCTGAAATCCCCATAGCGCGTACCGCAACCCCGCGGGTTCCTGCTTGGGCGGTTTTCGTACGCCTCACGGCATCCGAAAACCTTCACCGAGACGGCCGGCCAAGGTCGGTTCAGAGGTTCCCAATAGCGGACGCCTGACCGTCAGTGGGGGGTCCGTCAGTCACGCGGGAAAGCGGTCGTGCAATGCGGCCGGTCGCGCAGTCGCCTCGTCAGTTGTCGCTAGGCAATCCGAACTGCCAGGGTAGAGCCCGGCGCGCCGGCCGCGCACGCCGGTCGGCACGCGGGTGCGATTTTCGAGAATTGCTCCTCCGCGCGTCAGAACCGCGATCGCTGAGGTCCCGTCGCCTTCGGCTGTTGCCGGTGACGGCGGATCGGAGACGTCTGGCAACGCTCACCGCGGACGTCAGGAAGCGAGAACGACGCCGATTGACGCGATAGCGGCCGCCACGCCTTTCCTCGACAAGTTGATTTTTGAAAGATCTTCTCCCGCGATCGTTGGCGCAATCCAGCTCAGAAGCACGCCAAGCACGAACACAAAGAGGGTGGTAGTCGATGATACGGCGGACGCCAGCGCGACGAGCGCGAACTGAAAGGCGAAGCGAACGCCGAGACTGCTCCGCCGAGGTTGGTCAGTCTCTTGGCGATTTCCTCCCAGTCTAAACGCCGTGCTTGCCGGCGGTCCGCCGACATCGGTCAAAGAAGAATTTTCAAGCTGAGTCAGTCAGGCCGTCGAGCGATCGGCGTGGCTCGGCCGCCTTGCCTGACACGGATTGAGCTCATGAACTTGGTCATGAGCACGGTCATCAGCGCTGGTAGGGGACCTCGACCGTGGCGTGGTCGAGTGCGGAGGCGTGGACCACGAAGCTGACCATGGCGCTCGGCGCATTCGCGTCGAGTGGGAAGTCGCCGGTGGTGAGATCGGCGACGGACAGAGCATAGACGGTGAACTGATATCTATGGACGCCGCCGCCGGCCGGCGGACAGCCGCCGCCATAGCCAGTGACGCCGAAATCGGTCCGGCTTTGGATCGCGCCGTGCGGCAGCGCGCCGCTGCGGCTGGCGTCGGTCGAAACTCTGTCGACCGAGGCGGGAATGTTGAACACAACCCAATGCCACCAGCCCGAACCGGTCGGCGCGTCCGGATCGAAAGCCAGGATCGCGAAGCTTCTCGTTCCTTGCGGCGCGCCCGACCAGACCAACTCCGGAGAGACGTTGGCGCCTTTGCATCCGAACTGGTTGAACACCTGCGCGTTCGCCATTGGCTGACCCGGGGTCAGATCCCTGGAAGTGAGCCTCATTTCGGCGTGCGCCGGCGCACTGCCGAGGAGGAGGACGGCGACCGTCGTCAGTATGATCCGCATGGCGATGTCCTTCATCGGGATTCGCTCGAATTGGGTGGGCGGCCCGAGCCTTGGTGGCGCGACGTCGGCGAAGGCGCGGGCGTTAGGAATGCGCGCCAGGCGGCGTCCGTTGCGGCCGTGCCGGCCGACTGAGCCTTCAGGCGCTACCGACGGCGAGGCGTTAAGGCTCGGGCCAGCCCGAGATGGCCGGGCTGCCCGTGCCCTATTCAGCCGCCGCCAACCGCGCCCGATCGACATCCGGACTGCGATAGGCGGCCTCCGGGATTTCGGCCAGACGCGACGGATGCACCTGCCCGTCGGCCAGGCTGTAGAATTTCTGGAAGCTCATGATCAGTGGCCGCCACTTGTCAGGATCGATCCGATTCTCGTGCCCGTCCATCAGGACCTCAGGCGCGGCGTGGACGCGTTGAATCCGAACTTCGAAGGCGACGACTCCGCCCTTCCAGGGACTATCCTCACCAAGGCCGTGCTGCGCGGCGAGGACAGCTTCCATCTGGATCGGACATTCCAACGCGCGTGGCGGCGCGACCGTTTCGGACGCGATCGGGGTCAATCCTGCGATCTCGAACTTCCTGGCTTCGTGCCGGTAACCGCGCGCCAACTTATTCGCCGGCACAGGGTTCGATCCCGTCAGACGAGCCAAGCGGTCCACCGCCCCGACCTCTTCGACAGACGGCAGGTTCAAGACGCACTCGCCGGTTCGGATCAGGTTTTCTGTCGTCTTCGAGAAGGCGCTTAGGCCGAGCACGCAGCGCCACCCGAGCCAGAACGCTGACGACATCGGCGCTAGGTTGTCGCTTCCGTCCTCGTTTCTCGTGCTGATCAAAACAACCGGGGTGCCAAAATAAAGAATTGCGGGCTCGATGGACAGAGGGTTACTGGGCATGATGGCTTGACCTTGTTTGGCGGAACGACGTTGATTTTGTCGTCACTGCTCACCACGCGCACTCCGCTTCTTGCCCTAGAATCACATTCGCCTGAGTTGGTCAGACCGCGGCTTCCCGTTTGATCAGCGCCTGTTTGCGCTCGACGCCCCACGCATAGCCGGACAGCGATCCATCGTTACGCACGACCCGGTGGCAGGGAATGGCGACCGCGATGTTGTTGGCGGCGCAGGCCCTCGCCACCGCGCGCACCGCCTTGGGACGCCCGATCGCCTGCGCAACCTCAGCATAGCTGACGGTGCGTCCCGCCGGGATGTCACGGAGCGCTCGCCACACGCGCTGTTGGAAGGCGGTGCCTCGAACATCGAGCGGCAGGTCCAAGCCAATCTGCGGGGCTTCGATCATGCCAACAACCTGGGCCACGAGCTGCTCATAGTCGGCGTCGGCGCCCAACAGACGCGCCTGTGGGAAGCGGTCCTGCAGGTCCCGCACCAGGGCGTCGGGATCCTCACCCATCAGGATCGCGGCAACGCCCTTCGTGCTCGACGCGACCAGGATCGCCCCCAGCGAGGATTGACCCACCGCGAAGCGGATATCCTCGCCTACGCCGCCCGACCGGTACTTGCTGGGCGTCATCCCCAGCATGTCGTTGGCGTCCGCGTAGAAACGGCCGCTGGAGTTGAAGCCGGCGTCGTAGATGGCCGCAGTGACAGACTGTCCCCGCGCCAAACGCTCGCGGACGCGTTCGGCCTGGCGCGCCTTGGCGTAGGCTTTGGGCGTCAGACCGGTGACAGCCTTGAACAGTCGGTGAAAGTAGCCTGGGCTGAGATCGACTGTGTCCGCCAATTCGGTCAGAGAAGGAACTGTTTCGCTCTTTTCGATCAGCCGGCAGGCCTGCGCCACGCGCACGGCGTTCTCCGCGTCCAGCGAGGCGCCGTCCGGGTTGCAGCGCTTGCAGGCGCGAAAACCGGAGACCTGCGCCTGGGCCAAGGTGTCGTAGAGCGTGACGTTCTTGGGGTTCGCCGTCCGCGACGGGCAGGACGGCCGGCAGTAGACGCCGGTCGTCGCCACCGCGTACCAGAACTGTCCGTCAGCCGTGCGGTCCCGCGCCATCACGCGGGCCCAACGCGGATCTTCCGCTGTGGCGATCAGCTTCCTAGCCGAGCGTGTGAGTGCGACCATTTGCAAGCTCTCTCCTTACAATCACGCCGATCCTGCCGATTGGCGAGAGGCGACGCACTCCGGGTCTTGCTCTCGAATTGAAGTCGCAGCCGCAAACCGCCGGTGAGGCGTCGCGCGATCCGATTCCGTGGCAAGAAGCGGAGTTCCCGCCGCTCGCAACCGCTGTACCTCTTCGCCGCCTCGTCGATTTCCGCCGACGGCTGATCCTGCAATCACGAAGAGGGCCCCCATGAGCAAGCAAGACGACAACAAGGCCATTGTGGGCCGTTGGTTCACCGACTTCTGGGGCGAGACCTGCCGTCTCGACGTGGTCGATGAAATCGCCGCCCCGGACATCCTGCTCCACTACTCGATGCACCCGCCGCGCAAGGGCCGGGCCGACATCAAGGCCTTCATGACCGACTTCCGCGCTGCGTTCCCCGACATGAACTTCTGGGGCATTGCCGACTTGATCGCCGAGGGCGACTATGTCGTCGCCCAATGGGAAGGCGGCGGGACCCACACGGGGCCCGCCTTCAACGACTTCCTCGCCGGCGTGCTCCCCGCCAACACGCGCCGGAAGATGCGCTTCACCGGCATGACCGTGCTGAAGCTCCAGGACAGCAAGATCGTCCAAGAGATCGGCCTGGACGACGGCGTCGCGTGTCTGACCCAGCTCGGCCTGCTTCGCGCCGCCTGATCCGCCCCCGACACAACAAGAGCGCCAGGTTCGCCCGGCGCTCTTTTTGTCGACCGCCCGTACTCCACTCACGTGAAAGAGCGATCAACATGAGGATCCTGATGGTCCTAACCGCCCATGACGCGCTCGGCGCTTCGGGCAAGAAGACCGGCTTCTGGCTCGATGAATTCGCCGCGCCCTACTATGCGTTCAAGGATGCGGGGGCCGATGTCGTCCTAGCCTCGCCGCGCGGCGGCCGGCCGCCGATCGACCCAAGAAGCGACGCCGCCGATCTTCAGACGGACGACACCCGCCGCTTCCGCGCCGACCCGACAGCGCAAACCCGCCTCGCCAGCACCGTCAAATTGGCTGACATCGCCGCCGAGGACTATGACGCGGTGTTCTACGCCGGCGGCCACGGCGCCATGTTTGATTGGGCCGAAGAGCCGGCGTCGATCGCTCGGGCCGAGACCTTGTTCGCTGCGGGCAAGCCCGTGTCGGCCGTCTGCCACGGGTCGGCGGTGTTCCGCCACACCAAGGGGCCGGACGGCGAGCTGCTTGTTCGCGGCAAGAAGGTCGCCGGTTTCACCAACACTGAGGAGGCGGCGGTCGGATTGACCGATGCCGTACCCTACCTCGTGGAAGACATGCTGCGGCAGAAAGGCGGCCTCTACTCCAAGGCCGACAACTTCCAAGCCCATGTGGTGGCCGACGGCAACCTGGTGACCGGCCAAAACCCTGCCTCGTCGAAGGGGGTGGCGGCGGAGGTAGTTCGGCTGCTGGCGGAGGCCGGCGTCCGGTAGACCCAGAACGGCTCGCCGGTATTGGACGTCCGCATCGGGCGAGCTCCGATTTGGATTCCTGCACAAGTTCCGGAGCGCCGGGCCGGGCGCATCCGTGGGAAGCCGGTAATGGCAATTCGCGTCGCGCCGCAGTCGGCTCATCCGGGAAGTCCAGGATGTCCGAGAATGGCGACGGAGCGCTGACGCGTCCCCTTGCAGATCGGGCAACGCGCGCCCTCTAAGCGCAGGAACGCTGTCAGCATAAAGGCTATGTCAAAAGTTGCGACGTCGTTGGCGTCGTCGACTGGGATGGTCTAGCCTCGGACGTGCGCTGAGCGCGCCTGGGAGGACATCATGAACCGGAGCATCTGGAGCGTTCTTGCCGCTTGCGGGGTAGCTATCGCCCTCACGTTTGCCGCCGCGCCGAGCTACGCGAAGACCGTCAAAGAGTGCGACGCCGACTACGCCGCCAACAAGGCGGCGATCAAGGCGTCGGGGCAGAAGAAGGCCGACTTCATCGCCACCTGCCGGGCGGGAACTGCCGCGCCCACTGCTGCTCCGGCGGCCGCGCCCGCGCCAGCTCCGATCGCGACCCCCGCGGCCGTGACTCCGCCGCCTGCGTCGACTCCGGCTGCTGCGCCGGCGAAGCCACGCGTCGCCGCTCCCACCGGGGCTGGCGGCCTCACCAGCGACGCGCAGGCGAAGGCGCATTGTCCCGCCGATACGGTCGTGTGGGTCAACACGAAGTCCCGCGTCTACCACTTCGCTGGCACGCACAATTACGGAACGACCAAGCAAGGCGCCTACATGTGCGAGGCGGACGCGAAGGCTGCGGGCGACCGCGCGGCGGAAAACGAAAAGCACCCCTGAGTAAGGGGGCACGCCCGAAGTTGCACAAAAGGCCCTTGCGCCGTGTCACTCGCCGGCACGAGGGCGTCACCCGCGCGTTACACGATCACGAAGTCAAGGTTGCGCGCGACGATCGGGCGGCGCTCTGTTGCGCCTGTGAATATGTCTCCGCACCACTTGAGCGCCTGACCGTCGGACTTGATCATTGTGACTTGGAATCCTCCGAGGAGCTTTACGGCTCTCAGACGGCGGCTGATTGAGGCCATTCGCGCCGGCGGCGAGAGCGCCTGCGAGCGCGCCAGGGACGAGCCGTGGCTTCGAGAGGCTCCGCCAACGGCGCAAGATTCCCTCAGCGAGTTCGAACGGCTGCTGACCAAGCATACCGAGGCGCCACCAGAAGACTCAACCGCTCGATTGAACGGGGCGCTGGACGAGGACGGCGGAGACCGGCCGAATGTTTAGCGGACGGCCGTCGCAGCCTCAGTTGGAGTACGCGTCATGTACCAGGTCGTGCCGTTGGGATTTTCCTTCGCCCGCATCGGCAAACTCTATTTGGGGATGGACGGGCGCCGCGTCCTTTATGTCTACCCAGACCTCTATTCATCGCGTCATGGCCCCGAGCTGGCGGCGCTCAAGGCCGCACTTGTGCAGCGGAGCGGCAGGCGCGGTCAGTTCGACAAGGTCGTCATTATTCCCAAAGACAACCTAGCCCCCGCGCCGCGCCTGCTGATGTAGTGGGTTGGGGGAGCACAGCGGGGCCAAAATGATCCTGTGAACCTCTCCCGATGCGGCTTGCGCGGGTGGTTGCGGCGGCCTCGGATCGACCGTCGTCGCAGCGAGGCATTCGTTCTCAATCGCGGTGGCGACGACTATAGACACGACATGGTTGAGCCAGGGCCTCCGGGTCCGCCTTGAGGCTGGCGACGAACCACCGGTTTGCAACGGCGTCATCCGCTCGGCAAACCAAGAAGTCCGCGTTGCGCGCAGCTCAGCGGTTCAGCCAGTGGTCGCTGTGCGTCTGAAGTCGGCATGGAGGCGAAGGGTTGGGGGCCCTCCGCCGATCGAGGCCTTACACCTTCGATCGGCCTCGCTTTGACGGGGGCCACCGTCCCCTTTCAAAGTTTGCAGATCGGCTCGGTCTATTCCCGCCGCTCCGCCGCGCGGCGCAGCGCTTCGGCGACGACTGCCGCGCGTCACGAAGCAGATACGCGCCGGCGACCCTGGGGCGCATATTCATTTCCGTCTCGCCGAGCTGAACCGCCGCTCGTGCGCCGGCGCACAGTAGCGTGATCCAGTTTCGGTTAAGGCGCGTAAACGAAGCTCGCTCTCGATGCTGTAGTGACGCACTGGTGATTTCACTCCCACGGCGTTTGCCTGGGCGCCGTGGCAGGGCAGGCGCGGTTGCGCCGCAGCTCCGACGGCCAGTGGTCCCCCCGCATCTGAGGGCCGAATTCAATTCACCCCCCGCCACGCTCGCTCGACGTGAGCGTCACGTCGTCGCCGTCGAACTTGATTCCGGCCGCCTCTAACGCCTCGCGCAGGTCGACTTCATGGCCTGCCATCAAGGCCGGCGAATCCCCGTCCTCGAATGCGATGACGAACCACAGCGGGACACTTGCCACGGCGGCGAGGTCGCCCTGACTCCATCGGAGAAGCCCGCGCGCCTCGCGGGATTGATCGGGGCCCATATTGCAAACTCACCAATGCCGAGCGTCGGCCGTCGGCTCACTTTTTTGTGACGCAAACTCGTCGTTTTACACGACGAAATTAACCCGGCTGAAACAGACCGTGTGCGGGTATTCACCATTCCCCAACTGCGTCGTGACGGCGCGCCTAAGAGGATTTTCCTCAGGCCGGAGGCTTACCTATGGTCAAGTCTATCCGCGTGTTCCTAGCCGACCAATCCGGCGCTACCGCGATCGAATACGCGCTTATCGCTTCGCTGATCGCGGTCGCCATCATCGGCGCTCTGTCGACTCTCGGCACGAAGCTGTCGAGCACGTTCTCCGAAGTTGGCAGCTCGCTCCAGTAGCGCCAGCAAAACAGAGTCCGCACCGTCGGAACCCTAGCGGCAGGGCGTGCAGTTCTCTCTACGCGCGGCTCCCCGCGGCGATTGTCGGAAGACGCGGACCCCGGGTTTCGAGCCTGAAGAATCAAGCTTGGGCGCGAATCTCCGCCGCGTTTTGCCAGGTTAGGTTGCGGTGCGCCTGCCGCGCGGGCAGAAACATGAGAATTGCACGGCCGCAATTCCCGTCCGGCGCCGCCCGTGGACTCGGCGGCGCCGAAGGCAAGCCGCTCACCTATAACAAATCATCTCCCCATTGGGAGCGCGAACGGCCGGATGACCCGTGTGTTTCAGGCACCAGGCCTGATTTTGACCGCCCCAGACGCAAACGCCCGCCCAGTTGCGATGGTAGTTCGGACCGCAGTTGCCTAACGCGAACGCCGGCGTAACCGCTGATGATACGGCGGCGGAAAGAATCACGACTCCGAGTAGCGCGGTCGAAAGCTTTTTCATGAAGAACCTCCCTTTGACACGCGATCATTAAGCCGAACCTCGGCAAGCGACGTTCGGCCCGTTTGTCGTCTCGCTGAACGCAATTGCTCAGCGGCCCAATCTTACGGTCCGACAACCTGAACCCGGCATGAAAATCTCCGGCGTCGACAGCCCGCGTCACTCGGCCGCAGCAAAGGGAATGGGCTAAAGACCGCGCGACGAACTGGAATTACCGTCGAGGGTCGAGGGTCGAGGGTCGAACTATGACGTTCGATCCGCGTCCGCCGCACGTCCACTTGATCGTCTTATCGTCCGAAAGCCGCCATTCGGCCCTCGGCCAGCTTCTGTCGTTGGGGCTTGGTTCGGCGGAAGGCTATGCCCAGGCCGCTCTGGGCCAAGCATATTGCGCTGCGCATCGAACGAAGCTCGGCGCGCCGCGCACGGCACCAGCGTAGCGACGGACAGCGCACCGAGTTTGCACCATGACGCACCGAGCGTCGCACGAAACGGGGCGATCGAGATTCACTTGCTCGATGGCGCGCGCGTGGGCGTCGAGATTGGCGTGGATCGCGAGGTCCTGCGCCTCGCGCTCTCGGCGCTGGGCGGCCCGTGATGTTGCACGTCCTGCAGGCGGCGTCGGACCAAAACGCCGTCTCGACCCATATCGCTATCGGAGACGACAGAGCTCGAGTAGGAAGTGGCGCCCTCGCCGGGCAGGACACACTTGGCGATGGATCTGTCGCGCAAATCGGCATTCGGTCTATCTTCAAAGCGCCATGCGCGCCAGCTCGCTAGTTAGCGTCAGGACCTCAGATAGCGGCTGTCCGGCGAGGATCTCCGGCCGATCCACCCGCATTGCATCGCGAGGGACCAGAGCCGCCATTTCATACGCCTCCTCTATCGACAGGCCTACATATCTCACCGCGTTGCGAAGACATCCGACCAGATCGATATGCGCTCCGGCGAGCGAGCCGGCGGCATTGACCAAGGCGCCGTCGCGAACTTCGATGCGCTCGCTGTAGAGATCGAAATGGTCCGGGCCGCCGATCGTCGCCATGGCGTCTGAAACCATGAACATCCGCCGCGGCAACGGCCGGGCGCGGCAGGCGAGGCCGACCATTTCCCAGGCGACATGGTGGCCGTCGACAATGACGCCAGCAAAGGCCTCGGAATTGATCGCGGCGCCAAGAATGCCGGGGTCGCGCGAAGTCATCGGCGGCATGGCGTTATAGAGATGGGTGAAGCAGCCGATCCCCGCGTCGAGGCCGGCGCGCGTCGCTTCCGCCGACGCCGCGCTATGGCCGGCCGAAATGACGACGCCAAGCTCGGCGATCCGGCGCACCACGCCGTTCGGGACGACCTCGGGCGCCAACGTCAGCATCACTGGAACGCCACGCCGCCGCAGGCGCTCGAGAACATCCAATGTCACGTCGTCAATCGGACGGACGAACGCCGCGCTGTGGGTGCCCTTGCGCGCCGCGGCGATGTGTGGCCCCTCGATGTGAACGCCGAACAGTCCGGCCATGCCCCAAGCTTCGATGACGGCGTCCGCCGCCCGCCGCATGCGCTCACCCTCGCAAGTGATGAGCGTCGGCATGACCCAGGCCGTCCCTCGCCGTCTCTGCGTTTCGACGATGTGGGCGATCCCACGCTCCGTCGGCTCGGAATTGAACATCACGCCGCCGCTTCCGTTGACCTGAAGGTCGGTCAGGGCCGGCCCGATCAGTCGCACATGCAAGTCTGGAGTCTCGCTAGCCGCCAGCGGCCGAACCCGAATGACGGTCCCTCCTGCTGTCTCGAGCGAAAGGCCAGAGCGCAATGCGCCCTGAAACCAAATCAAGTCAGCGGCAACTAAACGGGTCATCAAGGGGCTCCGAAATAGGCTCTGCGCAGCTCGCACTCGTCTACGGCGACGGTCGCTAAGCCCGCGCCGCCGCTTCGGCTATGTCGCGCGCCATCAAGGCTGCGCCGCGGGCGCCGGAGCTATCGCCATGTCGAGCGACCCGTATCTCCGGCGGATTCATTTCGCCGAGTTTCAGGCGCAGCAGCGCGTCACTTAGGCGGACGGTTATGTCGGGCATCCGCGACACCCCGCCGCCGATGACGATGCAATCCGGATCGTGGCTGACTTGGATCGTGTAGAGCAGTTCGCCGACGAGTTCGGTCCACTCGTCGAGCACTGCCGCACAATCGCCAGCCCCGCCAAGCGCCTCGGCGACCAGCGCCTCGGCCGTCAACGGCCGGCCGAGCCGATGCTGACCGATGGCCGCCAAGCCGCTTCCTGAAGCATATTGCTCGAAGCACCCCAATTTGCCGCATCCGCAACGCCAGAGGGGCAGACCGCGCGATTGCAATTGGCGGGCCGGCACACCGACATGGCCGACTTCGAGCGCTGACCCGTTGAAGCGCGGCGTCGCCCGGCCGGCCACGACGAGGCCCGCCCCGATGCCCGTTCCCATGATCAAGCCGACTACAGACGCGAACCCGTCGGCGGCGCCATTGTGGGTCTCCGACAGCGTGAACGCCTGGCAATCGTTGATCGCCGGCAAGATCCTGCCAATTCGGCCGGCGAGCGCGGCAGCGACATTGCGTCCGCTGACGGGGATGTTGGAAGTGAAGGCGAGGCCGGTGCGCGGATCGATGAGCCCCGGCTGAGCGAGGCCGATCGGCAAGCTCGCATCAATTCCCGACTGGCCCTGCAGCCAGTCGACTTGGTCAGCGAGGGCGTCGAGAAAGCGGTCCAGACTCTGCGTCGGCGTCGCGACCCGGCGCACATCGAGCGTCATCAATTCAGGCGAAAACAACCGCGCCTCGATCTTCGTGCCGCCGATGTCCACACCGCCGCAAATCATTGCGAGACCGGGTATAGGGTCACGCCAGACACGACGCGCGACAGGTTGCCCTTGTCGACGAACGGATTGTCGATGTTGAGCCCAAGCGCTCCGGACCAGGCCGTCGCCCAGACCTGAGCGGCGAGCACGTAGAGCGCGGCGTCCCAGCGGGCGTCACTGACCTCACCGACCACGATGTCCGCGCCGGCTCCGCCTAAGGTCAACACAGTCGCCACCGGGAACTGGCTACGGATCTCCGCGGCGACGTCGGCGTCATAGCGCGCTGTAAGCGGATTAGGATGGATCATCGCCACCACCAGATCCTTGCCGTTGATCACCGATTTCGGGCCGTGCCGGAAGCCGAGCGTGCTGTCCCAGCAAGTCACGGTTTGCCCAGCCGTCAGCTCGAGCACCTTGAGGGCGCATTCGCGCGCGACTCCCTTCAGCGCGCCTGAGCCGAGAAAGACGGCCCGGTCTGGGCGCGTTGGCGTCCTTTGCACCAGCGCCTTGATGAGCGCGGCCGCCCGTTGCGACAAGCCCTCTAGCCGCGCGGCGACATCGACCTCGGGGTCCAGGCAAGCCATGGCCGAAAGGAGCATGGTCGTGAAGCTTGAGGTCATGGCGAAGCCGCTGTCGTGCGTCGCCGACGGCAGCACGATCACCTGCTGGGCGCCGGGACCGACGGCCCGCTCTGTCGCCAGCGCCCCCCTCGGGTTGCAAGTGATGTTGAGCCGCTGCGCCCGAGGGAACAGGCTATCCAAGAGATCGAGCGCGCCGACGCTCTCCGAACTGTCGCCGGACCGTCCGAATTGCGCCACCAACAGGCGGGGATCGTCCCGCAAACCTTCAAATGGGCAGGAGACGAGATCGGTCGTCGGTATGGCGCGCAGCCGCGGTCGCCCAGAAGCGGCAAAACTCAGGATGTCGCCGATGAAGGCCGAGCTGCCGGCCCCAGCGAAGACGATTTCTTCGATCTGCAGGCGAGCGATCCAGTCGCGGATCTCCGCCGCGCGCTTGGCGAGCGGCGGACCCCATTGCGACCAGATCTGCGGCTGAGCGGCAATTTCTTTCCAGGTTTGACTATCCTCTGGTCGTGTCATCTGCGTCTGTCTCAAGAAAGGGAAGCGGACGATCTTCAAGCGTGGTCAATCGCGGATCGCGAGGCCAGTTGACGGGTCGAACCAATGCAGCTTGCCGCCTTCCACCGTCAGCGGCAGCCGGCTATGCGGACGCGGCGTCAGCGCCGGCGGAATGCGAGCGACGAGCCGGTTCTTGCCCTTGGGTTGCAGAGTGTCGCTCTCGCTATTGCCGCTGATGTCGACCCGCGGAGAAGCGATGTCGAAAAAAACGTAGGTGTCGGCGCCGAGCGCTTCCGCAACGGGAATTTCCTCATTGAACAGCGCGTCCTTTTCCGGCGGGCACACTGAGAAGGCCTCGGGGCGGATGCCCACAATGACCGAACGTCCCGAATAGGCGGCGAGCGCGGCGCTGGCGGGAACGCGGACGAACGTGTCGGCGCCGCTGATGCGAGCCGACAGGCCTGCCGCGTCGGCGTTAACCTCGGCGCGCATGAAGTTCATCGCCGGCGAACCAATGAAGCTGGCGACAAACAGGTTTGCCGGTCGATCGTACAGACCCTGCGGCGTGTCGATCTGCTGCAAATTGCTTTCACCCGCCGTTTGGACAGGTTTGAGCACGGCCACACGGTCGCCCATCGTCATGGCCTCAACCTGATCGTGAGTGACATAGAGCGTCGTCACTCCGAGTCGCTGGTTGAGCAGCTTGAGTTCCGAGCGCATCTGCACGCGCAACTTGGCGTCAAGGTTGGAGAGCGGCTCGTCCATGAGGAAGGCCAGAGGGTGGCGAACAATGGCGCGTCCCATCGCCACCCGCTGACGCTGCCCGCCGGATAGCGCGCCGGGCTTGCGCGCTAGGTAGCGCGTCAAGTCGAGCATTTCGGCCACATTGCGCACCAGCTCGTCGATCTGCGATTTCGGCATTTTGCGCTGCTGCAGGCCGAAAGCCATGTTGTCGTAGACGCACATGTGCGGGTAGAGCGCGTAGTTCTGAAACACCATCGCGATGTCGCGATCCTGCGGCTCCTTATGGGTGACATTCGCCCCATCCATGAACAAGCCGCCGGTCGACGGCGTTTCCAGCCCGGCGGCCATTCGCAGCAGCGTCGACTTGCCACAACCAGACGGGCCGACGAGAACGACGAATTCGCCGTCCGCGAGCGTGAAGCTCACATTGGCGACGGCAATGGTGCCGTCCGGAAAGGTCTTGCCAATCTCCCGGAAAGTCATGGATGCCAAAGCAAAACTCCCTGAGTTCGCCGGAGGACAAGATCAACGCCGCACATCGCCAATATTGCTCCACGTTCTTTCTTGCGCATCGAAATGTCCGAGCGGCGGGACGTGCGACCGGTGCGATTGCCGCACGCCCGAAGCGCCGCTCTGGCCCCCTGCCCGCCTGACCTTAGGCGATGTCGACGGCTAAGCCGCTCGCCGCCGACTTCTCGATGGCTGCCAGGATCTTGGTGTTGGCAAGGCCGTCCTGCGCATCGGCAAGCAGCGGCGCGCCACGCACCACGCTGTCGACGAAGCGGGCGATCGACTCCAGCACGAAGCCGCCGACGCGTGTGGCGCCGGTGGGCGTCACGCCGATGTAGTCGGAGTATCGCAGACCGCCTTTGCCCACCCGGCGCAGGCCGCCGCTATGGGTCGGGTCGGCCTGGATCTGGCCTTTGTCGCCGACGAGCTCGAGCTTGAAATCAACCAACGAGGGATTGTCGCGCGATAGGATCCAGCTGTTTTCCATCGTCACGACCGTACCCTTGACGAATTCGAGAACGCTCGTGTGAAAATCCTCGGTGTCGACGCCGCCCGCTAAGAGTGTGCCCGTGCGCGTAACAGCGTAGACGCGGGCGACCTCGTCATTCAGAATGAAGCGTAAGATGTCGACGAGGTGGCTGCCAAGGAACCACAGCGCCGACGACTTCGCCGCCCAGCTCAGCATCTCGAACGGCACGAAAGTGGTGTTGGAGAGACGGGCCATGCCGTGCTTGGCGAAGCCGATCTCACCCGACTGCACCATGTCGCGAACTTGAGCGAAGATCGGATTCACACGGTTATGGAAGTCGATCATCAGCTTGAGCTTGGAGGCGGCGGCAGCCGCAGCGATCTCCTCGGCCTCCTTCACCGTCGTGGCAAGCGGCTTTTCGCTCAGCACATGTTTCCCGCCTTTGAGCGCCGCCAGAATGATCGGCGTATGGGTAAAGTCCGGGGTCGCGATGGAAACCGCGTCGATGTCGTCGCGGCCAATCAGCGCCCTGTAATCGGTCAGAGCATAAGCCGCGCCGAATTCTTTCTTCATCTTCTGCGCACGCGCCTCGTCCACGTCGCAGACGCCGACGAGTTCAGTGTCTGGCAGTACGCTGAACGTGTGGGCGTGATTGCTGCCCCAAAGGCCGGCGCCGATGACGCCCATTCGCAGTTTCGTCATTCATTTCACTCCTGTCAGACGAACCGTCAGCCCTTCACCGAACCGAAGGTGAGGCCGCGGACCACATAGCGGTCGAAAACCAGAAAGATGATCATGGGCGGAATCATCGCCAGCACGGCGGCGGCGGCGATGAAGTTCCAGGTGACGCCGCTTGTCGCGAAATAGCCGAGCGTGCCGATCGGCAGCGTCGCCGTCGAACGCGAGCTGAGGACGAGCGGAAAGGCGGCGTTGTTCCAAGCAAAGACAAAGGCGAACATCGAAGTGACGATGATGCCCGGACGCACGATCGGCAGCGTGATGCGCCACATGACCGTGTACCAGCGGGCGCCGTCGACACGAGCGGCCTCCTCGAGTTCGCTCGGCACCTCGTCGATGAAGCTTTTCATCAGCCACACCGAGAAGGGGATCGTTATGGTCTGCAGCACCAGCACCATGGAGAAGTAGGTGCCCTGCAAACCGACGCGCGTGATCAGGATGAAATATGGGATGAGGAAGGCGATCGGCGGCGCCATGAGCAGGCCGAGGTACCACAGCATAATGTTCTTCTTGCCGCGCACCTTGAAGCGCGACAGCGCGTAGGCCGCTGGAACGGAGAACGGAAGATTGAGCGCCACCGCGCCGATGGCGACGATCAGGCTATTGACGAGCTGCGGCGCATTCGTGCCGGGATTGACCAGGATGTGGCGGAAGGCGTCGAGACCCGGCTGGAAGGTGAACTGCGGCGGCATGGCGAACGCCGTCTCTGCCGGGCGGATCGCCAGTGCGATGAACCAGACAATCGGGCCGATGAAGATGGCCAGGACAAGCAACCCGCCAACGTAGGTCAGCCCAGAAAAGAAGGCCTTCTGGCGCAACATTTCACCACTCCTCGTTGCGGAAGGCGAAGGAGACATAGAGCGCCACGATGACGTTCACGATCAGAACCGTGATCCAGGTCATCGCACTGACCAGACCAATATTGAAATTGATCAACCCCTGTTCATAGAGCGAGTAACCAAGGGTGCGGGTGGAGGTGCCAGGCCCGCCCCGCGTCAGCACCAACACTGTGTCGAAGGTGTTGAACAACTGCATGAAGCGCAACATCGCAATGATGACGGCCGTCCGTCGAATGAGCGGCAGCTTGATGCGGATAAGCATGGTCAGCGGCGAGGCGCGGTCGAGCCGGGCAGCCTCAATGATCTCGTCGGGGACCGACAGCAGACTGGCGTAGAGGACGATGGCGAAGAACGGCGTCCACTGCCAAACGTCGGCAAACAGCACTGCGGCAAGCGCGGTGGTGGGGGAGCCGAGTAGACCCATTGGCGGGACGGGCGCTCCGAAGACGCGGAGCAGCCAGGTGATGAGGCCACCGCCGGGATCGTAGAGATAGCGGAAGAGAAAGCCGACCACGATCGGCGCGATCGTGGTCGGCAGAATCAGCAGCGCCCTGACCACGTTCATGCCCGGCAGCGCCTTGAGCAGCAGGAGCGCGATCGCCAGTCCGAAGGCGAATTCGATCGCGGTTCCCGTCACAGACAGAACCAGCGTATTGACGAGCGCGTCGCGGAAATCGAAGGCGTTGAGCGCCTGGACGTAGTTGGCGAGGCCGACGAAGGTCAGCGGCTGCGGCGCGATCTGCAAATTCCAGAAATAGAGACTCGAACGCAGCGCAAACAGCAACGGATAGGCGATCAGCGACAGCAGCATGATCACCGACGGCGCAATCAGCAGATAGGGCAGATAGCGTCGGACAAAACTGGGCCTGACAGGCTTTTCCGCCTGCGGGGCGAGAACGGTTTGGACGGACATGCCCGGTCCCTGATTTCAGCGTGTAACGCCGGCGCTGTCGCGCCGGCGAACCGAGACGAGTATCAGCTCTTGCCAAGCTTGCTGATCAGGGCCTTGGCCTCGCTAAGCGTGTCGCCGAAGCTTTCCTTCTGATAGGGGATCATGAGATTGCCCTTCAGAATGCTGGTGAACAGACCGTTGGTCGTTTCCAGCGCGACTTTAGGATCTGCGGCGCCGGTCAGCAGTTGATTCAGTGTCAGACCGAGAACGCTCTCGAGCGCAGTGTACCCAGGAACCGGCGGACGGGTGACCTTGCCGTTCCCTTGCTTCATCATGGCGTACTGGACGTCGAGGTAGGGGTAGATCGCCTTGACCTCCTCGTCCTTGTACAGGGAGACGCGGGCAAAATCGGAGAACTGGTAGTTCAGGTCCGGCCACAGGGCCATCTTCTTTTGCGTCGCCTTGGAGGTCGCCCACTTGATGAAGGCGTAACCCGCCTCCTGGTTGGCTGAACTCGAGGGAACGCCGAGGCTCCAGCCGCCGAGGCTGATGGTCTGCTCGACGCCGGCTGCCTTGGGCATAGCGGCGGCGGCGTATTTGCCCATGATGTCCGACTTCTTGCCGGTCATGTAGCCGGAATTCTTGATGAGGTAAAAATAGGGCGTCCACCAGTAGAACATCCCAATATCGCCCTTGGCGAAACGTGTACCCGCGTCGAACCAGACATAGTTGATCGCTTCGGGCGGCGACAGCTTGTAGAGTTCGCGATAGATGTCGACCGATTTGATCCAGGCCGGGCCGGTCAACTGCGGCTCGAAATTCCACGGCGACGTTGGGAAGGCCTTGAACCAGTTTGCGCCGTGGCTAGCGGAAATCTGCGTGAACATATGTACGATGGGCGAAGGCTGGGAGCCGCACACCACGGTCGGGAATAGCGGTTTGCCGCCGAACTGCTTGCCGTCGAGGGATTTCAACGCATTCAGATACGCATCCCAGGTCCAAGCCTCGGAGGTCTGGGTCGGCGGCGTCGCGATGCCGAATTGCTCTAAGATGTCCTTCCGGTACATCACGCCTTGCGCATAGGCCGCCACCGGCAGGGTCGCGATTTGGCCGCGCCACGTGTTGGACGAATAGAGGACCTCGGGGATGAAATCGGCGAGGTCGATATCCTTGTCCTTGGCAATGAAATCGTTGAGGGAAATGATCCAGCCGTTGTCGAGATACTGGCCCAGCCACATTTGGTCGACGGCGATGACGTCTGCGTCCGACGTCTTGGCCACAAATGCGGAGACGAGCCGGGCCTGCAGCGCGTCATAGGACAAGCTCTCAAGTTCGACCTTGACCCCGGTTTCCTTTTCGAAATCCGGAATCATCGCCTTCATCGAAAAGAAGAACGGATCCTCGACGGCGAGGACGCGAACCAACTTAGAACTCTGGGCCCGCGCCCGACTAGGCGCTAAGAGCGGGCCGAATGAACTGCCAACGAGAGCGGCTCCTGAAACACCCTTTAGAAGGCTACGACGTGACAAACCTGTAGTGTCGACGCTCATCGGAATCTCCCCTTTTCGAAATGATCCCAAGCCTCTTCCAACTGTGCCGGCGCCGCGAGCAATGGCCTTGTTGAAACACTCCAGCCACTCGAGCGCAGCATAGTTTGTACCTCGCACAAACTTATGCTAGAGTCAATTCGTCATCATGAACCGGGGTGGCCGGACGGGAGCAGCCCCTGCTCCAAACCGGAGCGGATGGCCAACGGCCGGCGCCGTTACGAGGATCGGATCAACGGCCGGTTGTTAGCTATCTTCACCGGACAAAGACCAGTATCGACGCGCCCTGGCGGAGGCGACGTCTGAATTTGCGGTGGAAGCGAAGATGATTCGAGGACTGAACAGTCCGTGGGGCGACGACAAGGAGCTGCCTGCGCTCTTCGGCAGTTTCAATCTTGTCTCGCCCTCGGCAATCGGAGCGATCAACCGCGGGCGCATCATGCAAGCGCTCTACGACAACGGCCCCACCAGCCGGGTCGATCTGGCCAGATTAGCCGGCGTCAACCGAACCACGGTGACCGGCATCGTGCAGCCCTTGATCGAGGAAGGACTGCTGATCGAAGGCAAGGCCGGGCGCTCGGGCGCGCAGGGAGGCAAGCCGGCGCGTCCAGTGTATTTCGATCCGGCGGCGCCGATGCTCTGCGCCGTGTTGCTGCTGCCGGGGACGATCCAGACCTGCCTTGTCTCGCTGACCGGAGAAGTGGCGGCGCATTGTCATTCGACATTCAACCCAAGAGAGAATCTGGAAGCCTTCACCGCCACGCTCTGCGCCACGTTGGCCGAAACGCTGGCCCAAGCCAAGCGGCCGCCTTTTGGCATCGGCATTGCCGCAGGCGGCATGATCGACAGCGACAAGGGCGAGATCGTCGCGGTTAATTTGGCGCCAGTGCTGACGGGCTTGCCGATCGTCGCGCTGCTGCGCGAACGGTTCTCCATGCCGGTGGTAATCGATCACCATCCACGCGCGTTGCTGGTCGGCGATCGTTGGTTCGGCCCGGGCCGGGGTCTGCAGAATTTTGCGGTCATCTACACCGGCCATGTGCTCGGTGGGGCCTTCTTCATTGATGGCCGAGTGTATCGTGGCCTGGCTGGTTCGGGCGGCGAACTCGGCCACACGGTTGTTCAGCTGGACGGGCGGCTATGCAATTGCGGCCGACGCGGCTGCTGGGAGACAATCGCTACGCTGTCCTGGTTGCGCGAGCAGGCGGGAGCCGTCGGATTCGAAGCCCCCAACACGTTCGACAGCGCCCGGCTCGTGCAGGAAGTCGCAGCCGGATCCGACGCGGCTGAAGAGCTACTCGATCGATATGCGCGCAACATCGCTGTCGGCATCGCCAACCTGCAACAGACGATGTCGCTGAACTTCTACATTCTGCATGGCGACGCCGCCGCGGGCGGAGAATTGCTGGCTCAGCGGATCAAGTTACAAATCGAGAAGTTCATCATGAAACGCCCGAACCAGGAGGTCGTCATCTTGGCAAACGACATCGAGAGAGGCGATATGGCATTGCGCGGCGCCGCCGGACTGATCGTCTCCGACCTTCTCCAGTTGGCAATATGACCACCCGAGCCGGTGCGACGGTGGATGATCGCCGCGCTCCCACCGAAGACCGTTCGTTGGTTGCGTACTGAAGAGGGCGAGACATGACGCACGAGACAAATCCCTTTGCGCCGACGGAGGTCGACAGACACGCCATTTGGGAAATGCTGGTCCGAAAGGACATTGATGGCTTCGTCGCCGGGAACTGGTCGATCTTTGCCGACAGCTTCAAATGCGACGGCTTCGCCGGTCTCGACGCGAAGGGCTCGCTCGATCCGGCGGATTGGACGCTTGCTTTTCCGACCGTGGAGTCTTACCGCGATCGCTGGCTCGCCGACGCGTGCCGATCGGCTTCAACGAACTATGCCGAGTCGCGACGTGAAGCACTCTATCGCGCAACCAATATGGAGGACATCCGCGTCGAAGGCGCCACAGCCACGGCGCGCAAGACCTTCAACGACGCCATCGCTTTGACGGATGGCGGCGCAGAGAGGCTCAACTGGCAGTCCATCTTCTTCTGCAGCAAGGACGGGGGAAGCTGGAAGATTACAGGCTTCGTCGGCTTCCTGCCGTTCAACGGCTAACTAGAGCGCGTGGCCTTTGCTTGAAATCGCCTCTCGCCTCGTTGCGAGGGCGCCGCGAAGCGGCTCGAGAGGCGAGCAGCGCAGCGTACCCGCGTCGCACGGGTGACCTCGCTGAAACGAGGCTGTAACTCCGCTCTGAAATCTGGCTCTGACGCAATCTCGATGACGGTTTGCGGATCCACGCAGCGCCGAGCAATCTGGCTTGAAGAAGGTCGAGTTTTGCGCGGCCGTACATCTGGCGTTTGACGAGTTTGAGTTTGGTGATCTGAGCCTCGACCTGACCATTGGACCACGGCTCGACGATAGCCGCCCGCACGGCAGCTTTATCCCTCGCGACGCCTGTCGCGAAAGATGAGACGAGACTGCCGCTCGCTTCGGCGATCCATGGGTCGAGTTGATCAGCTTCCTTCTTTCTGATCATGGCGTGGAATCGCTCGATGAGCGCATGAGCTGTGAATTTGCACGGAACTGGGCCCCCGCCGTCGGCGGTCTCCAATGCATTGAATCATCTCAGACATTCAGGTCCAGAATTGCGTCGGTCAGGGACCCCTTCCGGACGTGAAGTTCTTTCGTAGTCTCAACGGACTTCTTCGCATCGCGACGGGGACTCGGTTCGGTGCAAGTTCACAGCGCGCCCAACCTTGAACTGGCCGATTAGGCTCGCCAACTGCTCGGTCTCCTGCCGAAGCGCGCGACTCGCCGCCGAGGATTGTTCGGCCATCGCCGCATTCTTTTGCGTCACCTGATCCATCAGATTAATGGCGACATTGACTTCGTCGAGACCCGTCGTTTGTTCCGTGGCGCCTGCCGCAATAGCGATGACGACTTTGTCGATTTCCACGACCTGAGCCATGATCCGATCGAGCGCCTTTCCGGATTCGGCGACCGATGCGACCCCTTGGCTCACTTGTGCGCCCGAAGTCGATATCAGATTCTTGATTTCCTTGGCCGCACTGGCGGAGCGTTGCGCGAGGGCGCGCACCTCCGTCGCGACGACCGCGAATCCCCGGCCGGCGTCGCCCGCG
>Ga0181520_10004907_pt1 | contig 21871 bp, 17 predicted proteins | sample PEATcosm2014_Bin_29_FD_132451 | JGI IMG/M metagenome (GOLD analysis project Ga0181520, IMG submission 132451) | Peatland microbial communities from MTU Mesocosm Facility, Houghton, MI, USA - PEATcosm2014_Bin02_30_metaG | ecosystem: Environmental > Terrestrial > Soil > Wetlands > Peat | place... | reverse complement strand
TGGCCGAGCGGCTGGGCAAGCTGATCTCCGGCATCGAGAAGCGTACCGTCGATACCGGCGTCCTTGACATCCAGTTTTACCGCGACGACCTCACCACCGCGGATAGCCGTCCGGTGGTTACTCCCGGCGCCATCGGCTTCGATATCGAGGGCCGCGACGTGGTGCTGTGCGACGATGTGCTTTATACCGGCCGCACGGTTCGCGCTGCGCTCGACGCCCTGTTCGACCACGGACGCCCGCGCCGCGTGCAACTGGCCGTGCTGATTGACCGCGGTCACCGCGAGCTGCCCATCGAGGCCACCTACATCGGCAAGCGCGTGCCCACCAGCAGCCGCGAAATCATCGAGGTCAAGTTCCAGGAGGTCGATAACGACGAGCAGGTTCTGCTGGTCGAGCGCGTCGATTAACGATTTCACTTTTCAGACGAGCGCCCTTGTCTTGGCAGCCGGCGCGCACACACGCGCCGCCCTCGCCGGGGCCGCCATGGTCCCCGGCAAACCTTTGAACCGGACCGGAGCCCGGTGCTCCGGTGTGGATACACATGAGCCCGACCGCAACACCCGCACGCCGCCAGCTTCCTCTTCCGCCCGTCGCAGCCTCGCCGTTCCCCTACAACGCCTGCTCGCTGCTCTCGGTTCAGGATCTGACTCTGGACGCTCTGAGCCACGTTCTTGCACGCGCCACTGCGCTTGAGAACCAGGACCCGCTGGAACGCACCCGCATCCTGGCCAAGCGCCGCATCGCCCTGCTCTTTTACGAGTCCTCGACCCGCACTCGCACCAGCTTTGAGCTGGCTGCCAAGAGTCTGGGCGCCGACACCACGCTGGTCTCCAGTCTTTCGTCGAGCATCGAAAAGGGCGAGTCGCTCAAAGACACCGGCCTGACCCTGCGCGCCCTCGGCGCCGAAGCCATTATTCTGCGCCACAACTCCTCCGGCGCGGCCTGGCTGCTGGAGCGCGAAACCCGCCTGCCAGTGCTCAACGCGGGCGACGGCATGCACGAGCACCCCACCCAGGCGCTGCTCGACCTGCGCACCATCCTGGCGCACCTGCGGCCCGGCGTTGAGGCTGTGAGCGCGGAAACTCTTGCCGGCATTACGGTCGCCATTGTGGGCGACATTCTGCACAGCCGCGTAGCCCGCTCCAACATGCTCCTGCTGCCCCGTCTGGGCGCGCGCGTGCTCCTCTGCGGCCCCACGGCCCTGCTGCCGGAGTTGGCAGCCGCGGCCGGCCCCGGCATCGCCATCGAACGCAACTTCGAGTCAGCATTGCGCCAGTCCCAGGTCGTCATGATGCTGCGCATCCAGGCCGAACGCCTGGCTGGAATGCAACTGGATCTCGAAGAGTACAAGGCAGCCTACCAGTTGACCGGCCAGCGCCTGGCGGCCTTCGCGCCTAACGCAATAGTGCTGCATCCGGGCCCCATCATTCGCGGGCTGGAGCTGACCGCCGGTGTGGCCGACGGGCCCCAGTCGGTCATCCTCGAACAGGTTCGCAATGGTGTCGCCATCCGTATGGCGGTGGTTGAGCGTGCGTTGACGGCTGGAGCAGGCAAAGGAGGCCGCGCATGACGGCTCTGGTAATTCGTGGCGGCCATCTCATCGACCCCGCAGCGGGCGTGGACGCTCTCAAGGACATTCTGCTCAAAGACGGCCGCGTGGCCGAAATCGCAGCTCCCGGCAAACTGAAGGCGGTGAATGGCGCTGAAGTCCTCGACGCGACCGGCCTCACCGTGGCGCCGGGCCTGGTCGACATTCACGTCCATCTGCGCGAGCCCGGCCAAACCCACAAGGAAACCATCGCCACCGGCACGGCCGCGGCGGCAGCCGGCGGTTTTACCGCTGTGGCCGCCATGCCCAACACGACGCCGCCGAACGACTCGCCCGAGATCACCCGCTGGATGCAGGCTGCCGAGCGGGGAGCGGTCGTCCGCGTCTTTCCCATCGCCGCCGCTACGCGCGGATTGAAGGGCGAAACGCTGAACGACTACGCCGCGCTCAAGTCTGCCGGAGCCGTGGCCGTCACGGACGACGGCCACCCCATCCTCAAAGACAATGTCATGCGCGAAGTCCTGTCCGCTGCGGCCCGCGTCGGCATGAGCGTCATCCAGCACGCCGAAGACACGCGCCTCACCCAGGGCGCCAGCATGAACCTGGGGTCCATGTCTTTCATGCTGGGGCTGCGCGGAATGCCTCATGAGGCCGAATCCAACCTGGTCGAGCGTGATATCCGCCTGGTCACCGAACTGCGCGATTCCCGCGTCCACCTGCACGTGGCCCACACCTCCACGGCAGCCGCCCTGGCCGCGGTGCGCCAGGCCCGGCGCAGCGGTCTCCGCGTCACCTGCGAGGTCGCTCCGCACCACTTCCTGCTCACTGAGGAGCACGTGGGCTTCTACGACACCAACGCCAAGATGAATCCGCCGCTTCGCTCGGCCGCCGACCGCGACGCCATGATCGAGGCCATTCTCGATGGCGTGGTGGACGCCATCGCGACAGATCACGCGCCTCACGCTGTCCACGAGAAGGAAGTCGAATTCGACAACGCCCCCAACGGCATCACGGGCCTGGAGACCGCCCTGGGCCTCTCCCTGCGCTGGCTGCACAAGGAGTGGAAGTTGCCCCTGGGCCGCGTCCTGAGCCTGCTCAGCGCCCAGCCTGCGGCTCTGCTGGGCATGAAGGGCCGCGGCACGCTCGCCGTGGGCAGCTTTGCCGACGTGGTCGTCTTCGACCCCAACGCCGAGTGGACCTATCGCGCCCGCGAAGGCAAATCAAAGGCCCACAACTCCCCCTTCGACGGCTGGACCATGCAAGGCAAAATCCGCTGGACCATCAGCGAAGGCCGCATCTCTTTTACGAGCTCGCTGCCGGAATAGAGCCTGCCCCAGGGCAATCGCATTTCAATGCAACGCTTGTCATCCTGAACGAAGTGAAGGATCTGCGGTTGTTTTTTTCCCTGCCTTGCTGCGAAGGTTGGAGAAGCCAAGATGTCCATCTTGCCGGAAATAGGCCGAGAGGCAACCGCAGATCCTTCGTCGCTGCGCTCCTCAGGATGACAAATCGATGAGAGTGCTCTGAGAATTCAATATGCGATTGCCCTGGGACCTGCCGGAATTTCTCTTGCCCCGCACGCTTGCGGCTCCTATTCTTGTCCAGCATCGGCAAAAGGGCCGGCGTCCACGTCCTCCCCGGCGTGCGGCGGAGCGAGGTCGAAGGCGGAGCGAGGTCAAGATGGACAAGCGGGAGTTTCTCAAAACATCCGGCGCACTTGTGGCCGGGAGCGTGCTGTCGCGCGTCGTAGCGGGCCAGGAACATACCGGCCCGCGGGAGAACTGGGCGGGAAACCTCACCTACAGCACCGACCGGCTGTACACTCCGGGTTCGATCGAGGAAGTGCGACAGGTGGTCAAGAACTGCAGCAAGCTCCGGGCGCTGGGCACGCGCCACTCCTTCAGCGCCATCGCCGACAGCACGCAGAATCAGATCTCGCTTCAGCGCCTTGACCGGATCGACCTCGACAAGCCGGGCAAAACCGTCACCGTGGGTCCGGGAGTGACCTACGGCAAGCTCTCACCCTATCTGGACGACCAAGGCTTTGCGCTGCACAACCTGGCTTCCCTGCCCCATATCTCCGTGGCGGGAGCCATCGCCACGGCAACCCACGGTTCCGGACTCCACAACGGCAATCTGGCCACCGCCGTTTCGGCCCTGGAATTCGTTCAGGCGGACGGCGAGATCGTTTCCCTGTCGCGCGAAAAGGACGGCGACCGCTTCCTCGGCGCGGTGGTAGGCATGGGCGCGCTCGGCGTGGTCACTGGCGTCACGCTCGATCTGCAACCCACGTTCAAGATGGCCCAGTCGGTTTACGAAAATCTCTCATTTACGCACCTTGAGCACCACTTCGACGAGATCTTTTCAGCCGGCTACAGCGTCAGCCTGTTTACCGACTGGCAGCGTCATCAGGCCACCCAGGTCTGGATCAAGCGCCGCCTTGTGCCCGGCGACGCCAACCAGTGGCCGCCGGAGTTCTTTGGCGCCAAGCTGGCAACCCGCAAGCTGCACCCCGTAGCCGGCCACGACGCTGAAAGCTGCACCGAGCAGCAGGGAATTCCGGGTCCCTGGTACGAACGGATGCCCCACTTCCGCATGAACTTCACGCCCTCGAGCGGCCGTGAGCTGCAAACCGAGTACTTCGTCCCCATCGATCGCGGTTATGAGGCCATCCTGGCCGTCGAGAAGCTGCGCGACCGGATCACGCCCCATCTCTTCATCACCGAACTGCGCACCATCGCCGCCGACAACCTGTGGATGAGCATGGCTTACCACCGCCCCTCCCTGGCGATTCACTTCACCTGGAAACCCGAGTGGCCCGAGGTCCGACCGATCCTGCCTCTGATCGAGAAGCAACTGGAGCCCTTCAACCCCCGCCCTCACTGGGCCAAGCTTTTCACCATCTCCCCGGCGCGGCTGCAATCGGAGTACGCACGGCTCGCCGACTTCAAGGCGCTGCTCAGCCACTACGATCCCCAAGCCAAATTCCGCAACGAATTCCTCAGCACGAACCTCTACGCGAGCTGAGGGCTGCCGCAGCGGCAAAGCTGTCAGTGATATCAGTGGTTACCTTTCGAGCGGAGTCACTGCGCGCTCAATCGTATCGTCTGTAACGAACCGGGCATCTTGCTGCACCGCAGAATTCGCGGTGTTCTCACAGTGGGTCCTGAGTTGCAACCGACCTAGCCGCTCAATTATCCTCGGAGGCTGGTAACCATGCGCTCTGCTGGTTAGGGAGGTCCGATCGACAGCGTTTCCACGCTTTTGGTGAGCGCCAGGGCCCGGCTGGTGCTTGCAGCCTGCCTGGGTGCATCCCTCTATGCATGGACTGAAACCTGCTCCGGCCCGGCCGCGCTGGAGGCCCGGCTGCACGCCCATCCCAATGCGGATGCCTATGCCGCACTGGGCAACTGGTTCAGCGAAAATCACAAAACGAACTGCGCCGTCGAAGCCTTTCAGGCCGGACTTAAGCTGGAACCGGGCTCGGCGCGCCTGAATTATCGCCTGGGTCTCAGCCTTTATGCAGCCGGGCGCATGCAAGAGGCTGTCGCACCGCTCCAGCAATCCATCCAGTTTTATTCCCGTGAAGTGAACGCGCACCTTGTGCTGGGCGCTACGCTTGCCGGACTTGGTCGCGACAAAGAGGCTCTCCCGGAGTGGGAGGCGGCGCTCAAGATCGACCCCAGCTCACAGAAAGCGCTTGACGGGCTGGCCAAGACTCTGATCGCCACGGGGCAGTATGGATCGGTCATCAGCCGTCTTCGCTCGGCTCCGCGCGACCAGAACCTGACTCTCGATTTGGCCAGCGCATACAGGCAAGCGGACATGTTCGATGACGCCGCCAATGTGCTGACGGAGGGGCTGAAAGCCTATCCGAACTCTGACAGCCTCACGGCAGCGCTGGTGTCCCTCTACATCCACGTATCCCATTTCGAGGCAGCGCAAGCTGTGGCCGAAAAGCTGGCGCGCCAGAAGCCCCATGACATCGAAGCGCAGCGCATCTATCTGCAGATTCTGGTGAGCCACGTAGACAATGATGCGGCTACACCGCTGGGACGCAAGCTGTTGGCCCTGGCTCCGCATGACGCAGATTTTCTCTATCTGAACGGCATTTTGGAGCGCGAGGGGGGCGACTTTATCACAGCCCGCAAACACCTTGAGGAAGCAATTGCCCTGAACCCCAACTTCTATAACTCCCACTACAACCTCGGTATCGTGCTGGCGCAGCTTCAGGACGCCGCCGGGGCCAGGGAGCAGTTCCAAAAGGCTATCGATCTTGGCGCCACCGAACCGGAAATCCGCTTCGATCTGGCCAAGGTTCTGCGCACGCTGGGGGAAACAGAAGAGGCGAAAGAACAGCTCAACCTCTACCAGCAAAGGCTGAAGGAAGAATCCGATCATTCTCTGGCCATTCTCAAGTCAACCCAGGCCGAAGAGGCAGTCAAGGCAGGAGACAACCGGAAAGCCGCCGATCTGTTTCGCGAAGCCAGCGCCGCGCTGCCAGGCAATCCTGCGCTTGCCTACCGGCTGGCCATCGTCTTGAATGCTCTCGGCGATGTCGCGGGTGAACGTACTGCGCTGGAGCAATCCATCAAGGCCGACCCGGAATTTGCCCCCGCCCATTACCAGCTTGGTTATCTGGAATTCCGCAACGGCGACGCTGCCGCTGCCGAACAGCAGTTCCGGCTTGCGCTCAAGGCTGCTCCGACCTTCGTTCAGGCATGGGTCGCGTTAGCGGCAAGCCTTGCCTCGGAGTCCCGAATCCAGGACGCGCAGGATGCTCTGGACAACGCTCTCAAGCTTGAGCCGGCCAATGCCGGTGCCTTGGGACTCCGCGAGAAGCTGGCTGCCGCGCAGAGTCCACGCTAAAGCAAGAAGACTCATGCGTTCTGGAGGATGCTGGCAGTTATGGGTAACAAGAAATCCGCTCCGCGAAAGACCGATTCCTGGACCCGCCGTCGCCTCCTGGCCAATATCCCGGCCGCTCTCGCCCCCTCTCTCATCCCCAGCAGACTCCAGGCGGCGCTCCCAGCTGCAAAGTCCGCGGCGCCGTTTTCCCGCTTTGTCGAGGTAGCCCAAGCCGCGGGCCTGACCGAGACAATGATCTACGGCGAGCCAGACAGCTTTACCTACATCGTCGAATCCATGGGCAGCGGCTGCGCCTTCTTCGACTACGACAACGACGGCTGGATGGATATCTTCATCCTTGGCGGCCGGCGGCTCAAGGGCACTCCGGCCAACGCCAGCAACCGCCTTTACAAGAACAACCGCGACGGCACGTTCACCGACGTAACCGCCAAAGCCGGCCTGCTCGACGCCGGCTGGGCCCAAGGCGTCTGCGTTGGCGATTACAACAACGACGGCTTCGAAGATCTCTTCCTTACCTACTACGGACAGAATCGCCTCTATCGCAACAACGGCGACGGAACCTTCACGGACGTGACCGCCAAGGCCGGTCTTCTTCACCCCACCACCCGCTACAGCACCGGCTGCGCATTTTTGGACTATAACCGGGACGGGCTGCTGGACCTTTTTGTCTCCAACTATCTCGACATCGATCTGGCCACCGCTCCCAAGCCCTCGTTGGCCGTGCCCAACTGCAACTACGAGGGGGTGGCGACCATGTGCGGCCCTCTGGGCCTGCCCAAGGCTCAGAACTATCTTTATCGCAACAATGGAGACGGCACCTTCAGCGATGTTTCCCGGGAGTCCGGTGTCGCCGGATTTCGCGGATCCTACGGGCTGACAGTCGTCAGCATCGATGCCGACGAGGACGGCTGGCCGGACATCTTCGTGGCCTGCGATTCGACGCCGTCCCTGCTGCTGATGAACAACCACGACGGCACCTTTCGCGAAGAAGCATTGTTCCGCGGTGTCGCTCTCAGCGGCGAAGGCCGGCAGATGGGCGGCATGGGCGTCGGCGTGGGCGACTACAACCTTGACGGACACACTGACCTGGTGAAGACCCACTTCTTCAATCAGGCCACCGGGCTCTACCGCAACGATGGCAAGGGCAATTTCGATGACGTGACGATCCAGGCCGGCCTGAACAAGGAAACCCGCTTTCTGTGCTTGGGCGCCGGGATGGTCGACTTCGACAATGACGGCTACCCCGACATCCTGCTCACCACCGGCACCGTCTACCCGGAGGTAGCCCGCGTCCTGGCGCGCTTTCCGGCGCACACACCCCGCGTTCTCTTTCGCAACCAGGGCGACGGGGAGTTCGTCGAGCTGGGCGCGGAGGCGGGTCCAGGGATCGAGGCGCGCCACTGTAGCCGGGGCGCTGCCTTTGGCGACTTCGACAACGACGGCGACATGGACGTGCTCATCATGAATGTGAATGAGCCGCCTACCCTCCTGCGCAACGACGCTCCCCCGCGCAACCAGTGGCTCAAGATTCGCCTCGAAGGCACAAAAAGCAATCGCAGCGCCATCGGCGCCCGCGTTCTGGTTCGATACGGCGGCAAGGTGCAGGTGCAGGAGCTGTTGAGCCAGTCCAGCTTCCTCTCGTCGAATGATCCGCGCCTGCACTTCGGCCTTGGCGCCGCAACGATTGCGGACGTCGAGGTCCACTGGCCCTCCGGCCTCGTTGAGTCCGTCAAGGCCGTCGCGTCCAACCAACTCCTGACTCTCCGGGAAGGATCGGGGCAGGTGAAGGGCCGCGCGTTCCGGTAGGACCTCTACCTGCCCAGGCTGAGAGGTTGGTGCTGGAACCGGAAACGCAGCCCGAGCGGCGCAGTTTGCCGGCTTTGTGCCTGGCTCGAAGAGAGAACCCTCACCCGGTTGGCGCCCCTCATCGAGCATTTTGGCTGCCATTGATGCTTGGCGCATCCCGTTTTGCGGGATGCAAAAGCCCTGCAAAGTCGCCCCGTCTGCCGGATGATGTGCTCCAAAACCGCAGTTTTACAAAGAGATGTTTACTCTCAGCATATTGAAAATGAAAGCTTTATTTGAAGAGCATCAAATGACGCCAAATTGGCGCGGCGTGGATTGACCATCGTTACCCCAAAGGCGTGTCGTCATGCGTGGTTACGAGGTGAGGCGCAGGGCCTGTCGAATCCCCGGACCGAAAAACTGTCAACCGCATTTTGGAGGACTTTGTGATGTCAAACAGAATTACCTTACTGTCCAACGGGCAGTGGCGCCTTCGCTCGATGTTTCTGGCGTTCGCGTTCCTGCTGTCCTGCGTAATGCTGCCCAGCCTGTTCGCGCAGACGGATTTGGCAAGCATTCGAGGCACTGTGCAGGACCAGACCGGCGCGGCCATTCCCGCTGCTACCATCCAACTCCGCAACATCGATACCAGCCTCACACAGTCAGCCGTCTCGGACGCCACCGGGAGCTTCCATTTTGAGGCGCTGGTCCGCGGCAGCTACCAAGCTACGGTCACTGCCAAGGGTTTTGAGACCCAAATGCAGGGCCTGACGCTGGATGTTTCGCAGATTCAGGCGCTTAACTTCAAGTTGAAGCCAGGTTCGGCCACTGTCACCGTCACCGTGACCGACGCCGCGCCGATCGTCGACACATCCACCTCTTCGACCGGCAACGTGGTCGAGGCAGAGCAGATCGCGGAGCTTCCGCTCAATGGACGCAACTACACGCAGCTCGCGCTGCTGGTGCCGGGCATTACGCGTGGCGCTTACGGCAGCGATGCATCGGGCTCCAGTGGCAATTCCGAAACCTGGCGGGACATGGAGACCGGCGGCACAGCTATTTCTGCCAACGGACTTCGTCAGCAGTCGAACAACTTTGAGCTGGACGGCCTGGACAACAATGAATCGCTGGTCAACTCCACCGTTCTCATTACGCCAGTAGAAAACATGCAGGAGTTCCGCGTAACCAACTCGGTGGCCCCTGCCGAATTCGGCAGAGCGGGCGGCGCCATCCTGCAGGACTCGATCAAGTCGGGCACCAACCACTATCACGGATCGGCCTTCTTCTTTGACCGCGACGGAATCTTCGACGCCAGCCCGAATTACTTCAGTCCCACCACCGCGCCGAATCCAATGCATCGCGCGCAGTTCGGCGGGACAGCGGGTGGTCCCATTCCCTTCTTGCACAACAAGGTGTTCATTTTTGGGGGCTATCAGGCCCTGCGCTTCAAGACCCCGGACGGGGAGGCGCAAAACACGGTAGCCACGCCGCTGATGCGCACCGGCGACTTTTCAGAGTTGTTGCTGCCCCAATATGCCGGGAATTTTCCCGGCACTACCAACCCAAAGCTCGGCTGGAACACCGGCGTACCCAACCAACAGGTCACTGGCTGCACCACCACGGCAGGGCCGAATGGCACCATCTATGATCCGACCACCTGCACGCAGTTTGGTTTCAATGCGGACGGAACGCAATACGGACCGCCAAACGTGATCCCCACAAACCGGCTGAACAAGGCTGCACTGGCCTATCTGAACGCCTTCCCGCTGCCCAACAACATGACCGGCACAGGCGGCAACATCGGGCTGAGTGAGAATTACGATTCATTCCCGAATGAAACCCAGAACTTCAACGACTTTGATGTGCGCATCGACTGGGCGGCAACTTCCAGCGACAACGTCTTTGTCCGCTACAGCTACGGGCAGGATGTTCTGACCAAGCAAAGCCAGTATCCAAACCTTCCCGCCGGTTACGGTACCGGCGTCAACCCCGTCCATCCGCGCGGTGAGGCGGTCGGCGAAACGCACATGTTCGGCTCGAACATGGTGAACGAATTCCGCTACGGTCATCTGTATGACTTTTTCGGCTACGTTCCTCCCATGGACAACATTCCGGTTTCGGCCAATCTGGGCATCCTCAACGCCAATCGCAACTCGCTGCTGGGCGGCGGCGCAGCCATCAACGGCGGCTGGCCTGAAGGCACCTACACCGGAGACGGCGGTCCTTACACCGTTCCGCAATCGAGCAATCAGTTTGTGGATGCGATTTCCTGGACCAAGGGACCCCATACGCTCAAGTTTGGCGCCAGCATTGAAAAGCGCCAGGTCTCCTTCTTCCAGGGCAATAACGCGAAGGGCTATTTCGACTTCAGCGGCAATCACTTCACCGGCAACGCCACCTCCGACATGCTGGCCTCCTTTGTGGACGACTACAGCATTGGCGTGGCCAGCAACTACTTTGTCACCCAGAACTGGGAGACGGGCTACTACGTCCAGGACGACTGGAAGGTCAATCGCCGCCTGACCTTGAATCTCGGCTTGCGGTATGACCTGTACACTTTCCCGCTGGAGACCCACAACTACCAGTCGAACTTCAATCTGTCGACTCTCACCTTGCAACAAGCGGGGACCAACGGGCTTTCGGCCAACATCGTCAAAACCAACAAAAACAACTTTGCTCCGCGCTTCGGCTTCGCCTACGATGTCTTCGGCGACGGCAAGACCTCGGTCCGCGGTGGTTACGGCATCTACTACTTCCTTGACCGCGGCGGCGTGGGCAACCAGTTGAGCGAGAATCCCGATTTCAACGGTTCTGCCAGCTACTCCGATCAGCCCTCGCAAGGCGGCTGGCGGCTCGACTTTACCGGGTCGGCTCCTTCCTGCACCTCCGTCGACAGCAAGGGGCACACCCTTCCAAGCTCCTGCAACGAGGCCCTTCCAACCACACAAGGAGCGCTTCCGTTGCCGGTCTTTGGCTCCACGATCGATCGCGCCGATCCCATCAACTCCAGCCTGATCTCTGTCGATACCAACCGGCCGACCTCCATGATCCAGCAATGGAATCTTCAAGTGCAGCGCCAGTTGACATCGCAGACTTCAGTCAACGTGGCCTACGTCGGCACCGCATCGCAGCATCTGTCCTCCTGGTTCAACATCAACAACCAGGTGCTCGGCGCCGCTCCGAGTACCTATCTGTACAAGGATGCAAACGGGGTCAATTTCGGCTCCATCGATTGCGGCCTCAACAACGGCGCATCCAACTACAATGCGCTGCAGGTCTATGTGAACAGCAAGATGCACAACGGAATCCAGTACACCGCGGCCTATACCTTCTCGCATGCGCTGGACAATTCCAATGGGGCATTCGGCACGGGAACAACGGGCGCGGGCATCTTCATTCTGCCCACCGGTCCTGATTTCAAGGCCAACTATGGCAGCTCCGATCAGGATCAGCGCCAGGTGTTCACCCTGAGCGCCCTGGGCGAACTTCCTTTCGGCAAGGGAAAGATGTTCCTTTCGAGCGCTCCCTGGATCGTCAACGAAGCGATTGGCGGATGGCATCTGAACGTCATCAATACCCTGGAATCGGGGACGCCTATCACAGTCACAACCGGCAGTTACCAATACACGTCTCCGGCGGGCGTCGTTTCCCACCCAAGCGGCGGTTTGACCAACCGCGGCGACCTCACCGGCAAGATCAGCTACCCCAAGAGCCTGCACGAGTGGTTTGACACCTCGGCCTTCAGCTACCCGGCGGTCATCGACCCGAACGGACTGAACAGCACCTTTGTCGCCCCGGGAACACTGGGCCGCAACACCATGGTCGGTCCGGCCTTCCGGGATCTCGATGCATCCATCGGCAAGGACTTCCCCGTCAAGGAAGGGGTGGCTGCACATTTCACCGCGGATGCCTTCAACCTGGCCAATACACCGGCCTTCACCAATCCCGACATGACCATGACCGACGGCAACTTCGGACAGATTACAAGCGTCCGCGCCAACTCGCAACGGCAATTGCAGCTCTCGCTGCGCATCAGCTTCTAACGCACCTGCAACTTGCGCCAGGGCGGCTCTCCACCGCCCTGGCGCAACAGCTTCAACCCATCCAGACAATACGCGTGCCTATCCACAGTGCTTCTTGCAGCCCCAAAACATGGCTTCGCCGTTTGCACTGGGACGAGTAGGGCAGACCTCGCAATCTGATCATCCTTTTCCCGCTCGCGTCGATCGTCTACCCTGAAACCAGGTCATGTTTGATTGGATATTCCCCCCATCCCGCGCCGCCCGACGCGACAGGTCCCGATGAAAGCCCGCGTCTCTGACCTGACCGCCATCTTCTTTGCTGTTTTCGGCTTCACCTGCTGGGTGTTCGGCGACAGTTGCATCAAGTGGATCGGGCAATACGGCCTGCCGCCAGAAGAGATCGTCGCCTTCATGGGTCTCTTCATGGCGCTCACGCTCACGCTGCAAGCCGCGGTGCGCCGCAGCCTCGGCAATCTGCGCCCGCGCTCGGTGGTCCGCCAGGTGCTGCGCGCCATGCTCGATATGACGAACAACGTCTGCGTCGTTATCGCCCTCCGCCATCTCTCGCTGACCATGTTCTACATTCTCGTCTTCACCTCGCCGATGGTCATCTCCATGCTCTCTGCCGCCTTTCTCGGCGAGCGCATCACCCCCAAGAAGGCTCTTGCCCTGCTCGTCGGCTTCGGCGGTGTGGTCATCGCGGTCAACCCGTGGAGCCGCGCCCAGCGCATTGATCTTATTGGCCTCGCCAGTTGCCTGGTGTGCGTCGCCTGCTTTTCGGTCAACATGGTCTGGTCGCGCGTGCTCACGCGCACCGAGCCGCCCGAGAGCCTTGCCTTCTGCTCCGGCCTGGTCACGGCCATGGCCGGCCTGGCGCTCACCAGCCTGCACCCCCAGCCGCTGACGCCAACGCTCTGGCTGGCGTTGGGAATGATGGGCGTTTTCTGTGCAGCCGGCACGCTTAGCTTCTATTTCGCCGTCAAGCACACCTCGGCCAGCAACGTATCGCAGTATCACTACACCCAACTGCTCACCGGCGCCTTGATCTCCTACATCGTCTGGCACGACAAGCCCGGCCTGCCCATGCTGGCGGGCGGATCGCTGATCATCGGCTCGGGCCTGTTGATCGCTTTCGCCGCGCGCAACGCCCAGCCGGCTCCGAGCCCCAGCCTCGCCAGCCGATAAGGTCGACGCACCCGGTTTGGTCTAGAAGCTGATGAACAACCATCTGAAAAGAGCGTAGAGTCTTGTGAAGACGTCCGCGTCATGGATTCCGTGCGGCTGACCGCCCATTTGAAGCTGCCCAAAACCTCTATCCCTTGCGCCGGTAGAGGACCTGGAACTCGTAACCGGGGTTGGCGGGAAACAGGCTCGAAACGTGGCGCAGGCGCTCAGCCAGGGCCGGCGCAGCCAGCAGCGGGTACTCGCGCTCGCGCAGGTCATGGTAGTCGAAGTCAACGGCCAGGGCCAGCATGTAAATCGCCAGCGAATCGGAAAAGGCGGACTCGTAGTAGGTGTTGCGCGAGCGCTCGTCGATGCCCTTCTGGCCCACGCGGCTATCCTGCGCGCGGCGGCGGGTCTCCCATGCATCCTGGCTGGTCTCGCCGCGCACCTGGGCTTCGGCCTGCGACCAGACCAAGGCGGAAAAGCTGTCCGGCACACCCGCGGCCTCCACAAAGTTGTGGGCTACATTGATGAAGAACTCGAAGGCCAGGCCGAAGCGATCCTCCACCAGCCGCGTGGAAAGAAAAACCGCCTCGGTCAAGCCGAAGACGGCGTTGCGGTGGCAGATGGCCCGATCGCCCAAGTCGACCGTATATCCCGGCGCAATCATCGTTTCGCCGGTGTCGGCAATCGCCAGCGGAACAAAGTAATAGGCGCGGCGGGCGAGCGCGGCAGACAGGGTGGCCGGCACGGCGCCCACCAGGCGTTCCAGGTCCGTATCCGAGACGCGGGTTTCGCCCCATGTTGCGTAGTGAATTCCGTTGGGGGCCTGGGCCACCGTTGCCTGCGCGGCCACCTTCTCCGCGTGCCAAAGTTCGATTTGTGTGCTGCTGGCCATGAGACTGTATTCTAGACCACGGAGGCCCTGGACAGAATGCAAACCGAACACGCTGCCGGTGGAACGGTGCTGGGCTTTCCGCTCAAAGGATTCGGCCTGTTCACGAGCCTGTTGCTGTCCGTTGCCGCAGCGTTCTTCACCTTCTTCGCCTCCACCACGATCGCCATCTTTTCGCTGCTGGCGTGGAACCTTTTTGGCCACCACGCGGTGAACTATGCCGACAGCTATCGCTACGTGGGCTTTCCGGCCGGTCTGCTGGTGCTCGTCGTCGCTTTGCCGGTTTTTGGAGGGTTGTGGGTGCGCGCCAAGCTGCGCAAATAAGTCAAAGCCCCGAGCCAAATCGGAATCCGTGTAAGAAAAAAGGCGGCCCATGCACTTCTGCAAGGCCGCCTGCTCTTTCCCTTGAATTCTTTCCAGCGCACAGGTGCGGCGTGCTGCGCTAGACTCCCGCCGGCTTGGGGTTGGCATGGTCAAACTTGGCCACACGAACTTTCTTGGCCAGTCCGAGCTTGGAGAGGATCCAAATGCCCCAGTAGTTGGGGTCGACCTCATACCAGGTCAGTCCGTGCCGTGCCGATACCGGGTGCGCGTGGTGGTTATTGTGCCAGCCCTCGCCGCCGCTCACCAGCGCCACCCACCAGTTGTTGCGCGAGCCATCGCGGGTTTCAAAGCGCCGCGTGCCCCACATGTGGGTTGCCGAGTTGACCAGCCAGGTGGAGTGCAGCCCGATGGTGACGCGCATGAAGGCGCCCCACAGCAACATTCCGACCGCGCTTTCCCAACCTCCAGCAAGCCAGCCCAGGCCGAACAGCAGCACGCCGCTCACTACCAGCGGAATCCAGTGGTATTTGCTCAGCCACACGTGAAAGCGGTCGCGTGCCAGGTCGGGCGAGTAGCGGTAGAGCCCCTCGGTCTGCGCGTGCAGGGCATTGCCCCACAGCAGCCAGCCCGTATGCGCCCAAAATCCACCTTCGCGCGGGCTATGCGGGTCGCCTTCATGGTCGCTGAGCTGGTGATGCACGCGATGGGTCGAGACCCAGAACAGCGGGCCGCCTTCGAGAGCCAGCGTGGCGCAGACGGCCATGGTGTGTTCAAGCCACTTGGGAACCTGGTAGCCGCGGTGGGTCAGCAGCCGGTGGTAGCACATGCCGATTCCCACGTTGATGGCGACTACGTAAAGCACCAGCATCACCAGCAGACGCTGCCAACTGAAGAAGAACAGAGCCGCCACAGCGCCCAGGTGGAATGCCACGATCACCCCAAATGTCAACCAGTTGATGCCATCGGCGACGGTTGCGGCGCGGCCCATGTGGATTTCTTGCCGTGCGGGCACCGCGTGGGCAACGGAAGCAGAGGACGGCTCCGGCGGCGCCGGAACCGGTATGGTGAGACCTTCAGTTGTGACGGCCGGGGAAGAGGCGGTTACTACGGAAATCATTCGATGAGACATCCTCAGAGAGTGGCGACGCGCCCACCCTTGTGCTCAATTGTATAGGGGCGGAAGGCGATTACCACGCCCCACCTTGCTCTGTCAGTGATAACGTGAAAATAAACCCTGAGAATGTGAGCAATTCTGCTCATGTTCCGGCAAGAGATGGACTTGCCGTCTCGCATAAAGGGATGCGAAGGCAGAAAATCCTGCTTTTTGTTACTGCCGGCTCTCCACGCCGAACTCTCCGCCGCCGCTCACAAACAGCTTCTCTGCCCGGCCGCGCAGCACACGGTACAGGGCAAACTGGCGCTGGGTTGCGCCGCGCAATTCAAACAGAAGCTCACCGCGGTTATCGGCCATCGCATCCACGGCGTCCACCAGCCTCATGCGCGGTGTGTCGTCGAGGTGGGCTCCGTCGGTGACGTTCTTCAGCAGCACAAGCACGTTGCCGTAGAGGTCCGGCTGCGCCACCAGGGTGACAAACTTCTGCTGCGCGGCCGGCCCATCGCTGTGCGCTGAAAGGACCAGGGTCGCGCCAGAACCGTAGGCCAGCTCAAAGACCCGGAAGTGTTCGTCCTCGAGCGGAGCGGGCGGAGGCGGTGCAGGCGGAGTGGCGGACTTGGCGCTCTTCCGGGCCGTCGTTCGCTTGGGCGCGGGCGGAGGCGGTGGTGGCTTCAGCCCCAGGGCGTCGCGCGCCATGTCTTCAAGGGCCGACTTCATCTTGGCCTCGTCGTCCGGGTTGGCCCACGCATAGCTCCACGGGTGCTCGGGACGGTCCTTTGCGTCGGAGACAGCAACCGCCTGCTGCATGTCTGCCGGAATGCCCATCAGGGTCGGAACCACGTCGAGACCATTGCCTTCGAACTTGCCGCGCTTCAGGCGCGGCCGATCGGGATCGGTGACACCAGCCACCGAATCCACGTGACCAACGTCTTCAGGCTGCTTTTTCTTGCTCTTCTTCAGCACAGGCCGGTCGGGGTCATCCGGCTGCGCGCTCCCGCTGGAGCTGTCGCTCACGTCCTTCCTGTGCAGGGTGGGCTGGTCGGGGTCGGGCGCGGAACCGGAACCTGCGCCTGAGGAGCTGGCGGTGCCAGACGTGCTTGCCGTACTGGAGTCGCCGCTCGAATCTTTCTTGTGCAGCTTTGGCCTGTCGGGGTCGTCCGCCGGGGGTGGCCCGCTGGAGGCCGTCCCGGACCCCGAGTTGCCCGACCCTCCCGTGCTGCCGCCAGAGCCGGTTCCACCGCCCTCGTCCGCGTGCTTCTTGCGGTGCAGAACGGGCCGGTCGTCGTTCTCATCCTCGATCTGGCTCCGCGCTACTTCCGACATCGACGGTTTGGGCTTGGGGATGGCCAGCGGCTTCCACGCCCCATAGCCGACCCACGAGCCCTGTTCGTGGCCGGAGTTGCGAATGTCGAACAAGCCCATCGGCTTGCCGTCCTGCTGAAGTTCGTACTCCACTTCGCCGGCCAGCGCCAGCGGCTCGGGCCGGGCCAGGTAGATGCCGCCGTCCTGGAGCTCGCCGCCATCCAGCACGGCCACCGGAACCAGGCGGCAGGCCTTGGGATGGCCCACGTCGCCCGTCCACTCGAGGACGGCAACGGCCCGCAGTTCGGGCGAATCTTTGGCTTTTTTGGTTACCTGCCCAGGGTACTGGGACCACACCGGCAGCACGGCCAACAGGCCCAGTGCCGACAACATGCTTCGTCTCATCAACAAAATGCCTGTCTTCTGCGGTGACAGCCGCCGCCCGCCTCGGGAATAATCGAACTTGATGGCCACTTCGGGCCCTCCATCCAAACGTGCGAGGAATTTCCCCATGGAACTGAACCAGAAAGTCGCCGACTTTACCTTGCAAACCGACGAAAACAAGACCGCAAGCCTGTCCGGCTATGCAGGCCAGCCGGTCATTCTCTTCTTTTACCCCAGAGCGGACACTCCTGGCTGCACCATCGAGGCCTGCGGCTTCCGCGACACCTTCAAAAAGATCCAGGCGGCCGGCGCGGTGGTGCTGGGCATCTCTCGCGACACGCCCCAGGCCCAGGCCAAGTTTCGCGCCAAATTCGACCTGCCCTACACACTCCTTGCAGATGTAGACGAGAAAGTATGCAATCAGTTTGGCGTGCTGAAGGAAAAGAACATGTACGGGAAGAAAGTGTGGGGCATCGAGCGGACGACCTTCGTCATCGGCCCGGACCAGACCCTTCTGCACATCTTCCCCAAGGTTACGCCCGCGGGCCACGCTGAAGAGGTGCTGGCCCTGCTGAATGAATGGAAGACAGCAAACAAATAGGGGTATGGGCAGGAGGCGAAGGACCGGGAAAGGGGCAACCGTGAAGAAAGAAAAGACAGATTTCCGGATCGATTCGGTCGTCAACTCCGCGACCCCATGGAACCTGCCAAGTTTGTTTCGTGGGTTTCCGAAGTACCCGGTGAAAACGTCGGCTGTTGAATGGAAGAACCTGCTTGCCAAGGCAAAAGGGGGCGATGCCGAAGCGGAATGGAGCGTTGCGGCGCATTATTTCGACGGATGCAAAGACCGCCGTGGGAGAATCCTGGTACGGGTTTCGAACCGAAAGGCTGCTGAGTGGTATCGCCGCTCCGCAGAGCACGGCTGCGGTAGTGCACAGAATACTCTTGGCGTCATTCTGGGCGGCAATTACGGCGTGAAGAAAGACGTGCGCGAAGCTCTGCTTTGGCTCAAAAGAGCTTTCCGTGGCGGAGACACGCTTCTCGCCCCGAACAATATTGCGGTCACCTACCGCGAAAACGGAAATCTTCGGCAGGCTGTGCGCTGGTTCGGGAAGGTCGACGTTTCACGTGACGATAGCATCCTCATCCAACTCGGCATCCATTTCTATTGGGGCAAAGGCGTACGGACAGATCATCAGGCCGCCGTTCGCTGTTTTCGAAAGGTCATTCGGGGGAGGAACTTATCCGAATGCGACCGAGACGATGCAAATTTCTACCTCGGAATTGCGTATCTGGAGGGTAAGGGGGTCAGAAAGTCACCCAGAATGGCGCAAAAGCACTTTGAGCGGGCTAACAGGGACAACGACCATTTGGCGGCGCAACGGCTTTTGAAGCAATTCAGGAGGGTCGTCTAGCCGCCCATGGGAAAGATTGTCCTGCCCGGCCGCCTGCTTCCCCGCGCCTTCTTTGAGGCCCCGCCTGAGCAGGTGTCCCCGCGCCTGCTGGGCAAGCTGCTCGTGCACAGAACGGCGGGCGGCGTCCTGGCCGGCCGCATTGTGGAGGTCGAGGCTTACCTCGGCCCCCACAACCTGCCCCCCGACCCGGCCGCCCACTCCCATCGCGGTCCCACGCCACGCAACCGGGTCCTGTTTGGCCCCGCGGGCCACGCCTACGTCTACTCGATCTACGGCCGATACTTCTGCATGAACATTTCCTGCGAGGCCGAGGGCCAGGCCGGCTGCGTGCTGCTGCGCGCGTTGGAGCCGGTGGCGGGGGCCGACCGGATGGCTTTGAATCGCGGCGTTCCGCCAGGCTCGGCCGACCGAAACCTCACCTCGGGCCCCAGCCGGCTTTGCCAGGCGCTCGGACTCACCCGGCTGGAACATAACGCCCTCGATCTGCTCGACCCCGCTTCACCGCTTCAGGTGCGCGACGACGGCCACTCAGTGTCCGAAGTGCTGGTTACGGCGCGCATCGGCATCCACGTTGCGGTGGATTGGCCCCTGCGCTTCGCCTTGCCGGGACACCTCTGCGTCTCCGGCGCAAAGAATTTAAAGGGCGTGCGCGTTCTTCTTGCGTAGAATTCCGTCATACGAGTGAAACCATCCCCATCCCTGAGGAAACGCCCCGCTTGAAGACTTCTTCCCTGTTCCTTCCCACTGCCCTGGTTGCCTTGCGCTTCTCCGCCGTTCTGGCCGTCGTCCTGGCTGCCGCCACTGCTGCCGCCCAGGCTCCGCAAACCACACCATCGTCGCAGCTTCCCGCCGGCACTCCGCCGGCTGAAGATCACGACCATACCCACGCCGCGCCCACCAACCTCAAGGTGCTGCCCAAAACCCTGACCGGCGACCAGGTGCACGAGATCATGGAGGGTTGGGAGGCTGCCCTGGGCGCGCATTGCAACACCTGCCACACCCCCGACCCCAACAACATCGGCCCCAACGGCCGGCCGCGACTCAACTTTCCTGACGACTCCAAGCCGGAAAAGTCCACGGCTCGCCTGATGTTTCGCATGACCGAGGACATCAATAAGAACTACGTCAGCATGATCGACAGCTCCGGCGCGGCGGTTACCTGCGGCACCTGCCATCGCGGCCACCTGGGTCCGGAACCGTTCGTTGCCCCGGACGAGGAGGGCTCTCGCCCGCCCAAGGGCTTGCCGCTTTCCGGCGCCAAGCCGCCGCAGCCAAAATAGAGGCGGCTCTAGGGCTTCCAGACGAACGTGGCTACCGCGCCTGTAGGCAGGGTGGTGGCCACGGTTTTTCCGTGGAAGCCGATGCGCAGGTCCTGGCCCGTGGTTCCAGCGTTCAGGGTGTAGAGCACGACCGTGCCGTCAGGGTTGCGGAAGGCAACATCCTTCAACTTGGTCCCGGCCGGTTCGTCCGATGCAATGCGGACCGCGCCCGGCAGCACGAATTTGCTGGCGTGGCCAAGCACGTAGTAGTCGAGCTCGGGTTTTACGGTCGGCTTTTCCGGGTTGGTCAGGTCGATAGTCACCAGGCCGCGGCAGGTGTCGCAGCCGCCCACAACGGGGCCGTGGTTCTGGTCGGTGGCCAGCGCCCACAACACGTAGCTCTTTGACCAGTTGCGGGTGACCGCGATCAACTCCGCCGCCTCTTCGGCAAAGATATTGCCTTTCTGCCAGGTTCCACCGCTGGATTCGGTGACCCACTCGTCTTTCTGTGGAAATTCCTCGTGGACCTTGGTCATGACAGCCGGATCGCCGGCGTAGTGGTGCCAGGCGATTCCGGCAACCAGGGCGCCGGCCTTGGGGTCCTTCAGCACTGTTTCGGGATAATCGGGCCGGTCCCAGTTGTGGTCGTAGGCCATGACTTTCGTATTCAAGTGAGCGGCAGCCAGCGCAGGTCCCAGGGCGTTCGAGAAGAAGGCCGCCTGCTCGGTGGCCAGCACTTGCATGCCGCTGTACGTTGGCGGGGCATAGAGCGGCTCATTTTGCATGCTCAGCGCGTACACCGGCACGCCGGCGGCCTGGTAGCCCTGCACGGTTTTCACCAGGTAGCTGGCGAAGTCCGGATAAAACTCCGGTCGCAGGCTCGCGGGCTGCTTGCCGTCGGCGCTCGAGCCCAGCATGGTGCCCGAGGTCTTCATCCAGCCCGGAGCGCTCCACGGCGTGAGCATTACTTTGATGTTGGGATTCAATGCCAGCGCCTTCTTCAGCAGCGGCAGGATGTACTCCTGGTCGTGCGCCAGCGAATAGTGTTCGAGGCTGGGGTCGGCCGATCCGGCAGCGGTGGTGCAGGCCTTGGCCGCCTGCTGGCAGAGGTCGTCATAGGAGTAGAACGTCACCGCCAGGTCCGAGGACCCGATGGGCTGACGCAGAAAACTGAGGGCGATGCCGCCCTTGCGGCCGAAAAGAGTCTTGAAGGCGGCGTCAGTCTGTGCGGGGCTGAGCTTTTTGGCAAAGAGCCAGGCGGCGGAGTCGGTCAGCGATGCGCCGAAGCCGTCGATCGACTGGAAACGCTGACTGTCGTCCACGGTGATGAGGGGGGTGACCACGGCCGGGGCAACTTTAGCGGAGAAGTGCAGCGTTTGGCGCTGCGAAAGGGCTTCGAGCAGGTCCGGCGTGGTCTGGTAGACCGAGACGGACTGCGCGCCGGCAGTGGTGAGGGCGAGAGCAAGGCAGGCGGCAAAAAAGGCAGAGCGCGGCATAGAGCCTCCTTCAGACGAAAGAAGAATAGTAGAACACACACGGCATCTGAGGAAAATCGTTTGTCTTAAGGCTGGAAAAAGGCGGGGATCCGGAACTCGAGATCTGGATGTCTTCAAGAGCCGGGTCCACGCCCTTCATCGAATCCAGACTCTCGGCTGCGAATGAAGCCTGAGTAAGTATCCCCCGGCAGAGCCGGGGGCTTTACGATGTGAGCCGCTCAAAGCGGCTTGAGCGGGGTCGCTAACGCGGCCCCGGTTGAGTTGAGCCACCTTGACGGTGGCAGGTCATTTCC
>Ga0181520_10004904_pt1 | contig 21877 bp, 13 predicted proteins | sample PEATcosm2014_Bin_29_FD_132451 | JGI IMG/M metagenome (GOLD analysis project Ga0181520, IMG submission 132451) | Peatland microbial communities from MTU Mesocosm Facility, Houghton, MI, USA - PEATcosm2014_Bin02_30_metaG | ecosystem: Environmental > Terrestrial > Soil > Wetlands > Peat | place... | reverse complement strand
GGTGCTGACCACGCTGCGAAACATGTTCAAGGCCAAGGCCGACGGCCCCGCGCTGGTGAACTTCATCGCCCTCGTCAAATGGATTGACCCCGAAGCCGCCGCCAAGCTCGGCCGGGACATCGGCATGACGGCGTGAGTGAAATAACAGTTGGGACTGACGCCTTTTAGCAAACTTAACCCTGCTTAGTCTAATTGCCCTGTCAGGGGATATTTATTTGAATTGGGCATGAATTTTTCTGGAACGGAATTTTTTTAGAATGAATTCGATAAATGTTTTTGTATTTACCAAAATAAATATCCAATGCAAAACCAGTCCATAAACCAGTTGTTACATCGCCCAGTATAATCATTTTTCCGTTTTCAATTCTAAACCATTTGCGTTCTTGAATTCGTGGCTTAATTTGTATCGTTCTACAATAGTTACAATACGCGCCATCTGGAATTTCAAACCTGCAATAATTAACCCTGTCTTTCCTGTAAAATTCCTTCATTAAAATAAACTCATATTCCGAATGGATTATTTCCTTTTTTTCGTGGTCTAGTTGAATGTCACAACCTTGAACCAAACAATTTGCATTTATGTAACCTTTGCCAGCATTTCCCACGCATACAATTTCAACAGTCGCTGTATTCATTTGAGCAATCAAGTCAGACAGATTATTGACTTCAAATATCAAGCCGCCGCTGGCCGGTTCATGGGGCGGTTGCGTCCTGGCTCCGGCGTATTGTTATGCGGATGGCTATTTTCTAATCCGTCCCGACTTTCTATTCTGGTTCGCATCTTTTATCTCCTCCAAGAACAGCTTGCTTTTAAGAGCAGATATTTCATCGTCTCTTTTTTTAGACGCCTGAATATATTCTATCTCCGCCTTAGCGTGATCTATTTCTGCTTCCAGTTGCGCTTGCTTTTGTTGGTTAATGCGGTGTTTCAGCACCGTGATCATTCTTTGGTCTTTCATAAATTTAAAAAACGGGAATCCGCCTAATTATTTATTCTGTTGCATTCTGTAGAGATAATCATGGTCGGCTTTTGGGCATGGTATTTTAAGCTTTCTGATTTGTCAACAATCGTTTATATGAATTTTTGTGATGAATATTGATCTGGCAAAAACCGCACTTCAACAAAAAAGGGTCAGTCCCAACTGTTTTATCCCAGCCTGAATTTGTTTTGATCCATAGATTCAGGATTTCGTTTGCCGATAAGCCAATCATTTCAAAAACTCGCGCTGGAGGACGTGCATCAGGTCGTTCACGGCCAGCATCAATTCGCCGCGCGCTTCGCCCGCGTCTTCGCCGGCACCCAAATCAATCGGCTGGCTCATCACCCGGCTGTAACGCCTGGTCAGGGCCAGTTGTTCATCCTTGTCGCCGAGACGGCGGAGCAGCCGCCGAACTTTTTCCGCAAGTCTCTTCGCGTCGGCAATGCGTTTCAAGGCGTCGGTCACGTGCATTTCACCGGATTGGACACGCTTGAGCAGGCCGCATTCAAATGTCGCGCAGCGTTTGGGCCGGTCGGCGTAAATCCGGCAGAGCTTTCCATCGAAACAGCGGCACGGCTGGACGAACGCGCGTTTCATCCCCTTTTTCTTGAGCGCCATTCCGAGGTCAATCAATCGTCCGGCATTGTCGCCCTTCTGCAATTCCACGTCGGCGAACAGCACCCCGTTGCAGCACAGGCCGCAGGCGGGACAGAGTTGGTTAATGGCTTTCATTTCAAGATGCCTCACGCAAAGGCGCAAAGCCCGCGAGATATTTCAAGTCAGGATTTCCTTTGCGTCTTTGCGTCCTTGCGTGCAATTTCGTCTTCATCGCCAGAAATGTTTCGGATATTTCCGCGCCAGCTCGGATTTGATTTTCGGATAATGCTCGCGCCAGAAACTCGGCAAATCCTGCGTCACTTGAATCGGCTTCATCCCCGGCGTCAGTATGTGAACCGTCACCGGCACCCGGCCCATCGCAATCTTCGGCGTCTGGTTCACGTCGTATAGCTCCTGTATCCGCAGCGAGATGAACGGCGACTTGCCCTTTTCATAAACCACCTTCGGCGTCCGGTCGTTCGGCAGCGACAATCTTTCCGGCGCGTGCTTGTCGAGCAGCTCCTTTTGCGTCGCCGAGAGCCACGACATGACGACGGGCTTCACTTCGCGCTCCTTGATGTCCTTGTAACTCACCGCGCCAAGGCAAAGCTGGCCGATGATATGCGTCTTGTCGTCGTCGGCAAAGGGCGGCAACTGCAATTCGGGACAATTCGCGCAAAGAAAATCCAGCCGCGCGAGCCATTGCTCAACGGAATGATCCCAATTCGGCAACAGCAGCCGCCCGGCAATGATTTCGTTAGTGAGAAGCCTTGCCGCGGCATCAGCAGGAGGCGGGTCAACACGTTTGGCGGAGAGCGCCAGTCCGCGAAATTTCAGCAACTCGGCGGCCACGACCCGTTTCTGCTGCGCGTCGAATTGCACGCGCAAATCGGACTCGATGTCGCCGGGGAAAAACTCGCGCAGCCAGGCGGCATCAATCGCCGTGGCCAGCGATAAAATGGTGTTCACTTCCCTGCCCTCGACTTCACGAACCTCGGCGACCACGATGAGTTCGCTGTGGCCGACTGCGCTTTCGCGCGCCAGCACGCCGCGGCGGTTGTGGACGAGTTCGCAGCGCAAGGTGCCTTGATCCAGCCGCCGCGCCACGCGGTCGCTGAAGCCGATGAGGATGCATTTCTGCAAAGCCTCGTCCTTCACCTCGCGCGGCTTGGTGTCGAGGCCTTCGCTCTTGGCGATACGGAGAAATTGTTCCAGCAGCGGGCCGACCTGCCTCGCGGTGACGGCGTGGATGCCCATCTTGCGGCAGGCATCGAGGCGGAACTGGTTTTGCGCGGCATAATTCCAAGCGCGCATAAGAATCCAGAAATCGGACGTGGCCTTTTCGCCAAGCAAATCCTCGCGGAACTGGCTGGTGATCTTGTCCACGTTTCGCAACAGAAGGTCACGCCCCTGCGTGAGTGCGGCCACAAGGCTGGCTTGATGGACGCAACCGAATTCCTGCGCCGCCAGCAGCATCCGTGCGTAACGCGGGTGCATTGGAAACGCCAGCATCTTGCGGCCAACGGGAGTAATTTGCAGGGGAGCACACGCCTCTGGCGTGTGGTTTTCGGCGTCACGCCGAAAACTTTGTTCATCTGACTTTAAATTAGTCCCAAGAGAATCCGGCGCGACGCCGGATTCGGCAAGCGGGACGCTTGCTCTCCCCATTTTTCCCAGCGCGCCCAAATCCATCAACAATTCCTCCGCGTGAGCGAGGGAAATTTCATCCGGCTTTTCCAGCCAGCGGAATTTTCTCAAATCCTCCACGCCGGCGGCTTTCAAAGTCAGCACGACTTCGGCCAGATCGAGGCGTTTTATTTCGGGCAATTCCTGGGCGGGGCGATGCGAATGTTCGTCGCGCGACCAAAGCCTCATGCAAACGCCCGGCGCGGTGCGTCCGGCGCGGCCCGCGCGCTGGTCGGCGTTCGCCTGCGAGATTTTGTCAATCAAGAGCGTGTTGATGCCGCGGTTGGCGTCGTAACGGGGAATCCGCGCGAGGCCGGAATCAATCACCAGCCGAACGCCGTCAATCGTCAGCGAGGTTTCGGCGACGTTGGTGGCGACGACGACCTTGCGTTGTTCGTAGCGGGCGACCGCCGCGTCCTGCGCGCGTGGTTCCAACTCACCATGAAGCGGCAACAAGATGAAACCTTTCGACCCCGGCGCGTGGCGGATGGCTTCGAGCGTCTGGGAAATTTCAAATCCGCCCGGCATGAAGACCAGCACATCGCCCTCGCCGCCGGATTGAACATAATCGCTGAACGCCTCGGCAGCCTGTTCCCAAACCGGGCGCTTGTCGTTGTAACTCGGCTGCGCGGCGTAGGCGATTTCGACCGGATAAACCCGGCCTTCGGACGAAAGAACGGAGCAACCCGGAGCGCCGGTCTCCGACCCGGCGTGTTTCGAATCCGAACCGCCAACGCGCCGGGTCGGAGACCGGCGTTCCGACAAATACTTTTCCAACTCCGCCGCGTTCAGCGTGGCAGACATGACGACGAGGCTCAAATCCGAACGGTGCTGCTCCTGCAAATCCAGCGCGCGGGCCAGCGTGATGTCGCCGTAAAGATGCCGCTCGTGAAATTCATCGAAGACAAGAACGGAAACGCCCTTCAATTGCGGGTCGTCAATCATTTGCCGCAGCAGGACGCCCTCGGTGACGAAGCGGATTTTGGTCCTGACCGAGGTGACATTCTCAAAACGAATCTGGTAGCCGACTTCCTGGCCGAGTTGAACGCCCAGTTCCTGCGCGACGCGCGCGGCAAGCAGGCGGGTGGCCAGACGGCGCGGCTGGAGGATCACAACTTGTCCGGCGCCCAACATTCCGTGGCGCAACAGCATTTGCGGCACCTGCGTGGATTTGCCGGAGCCGGTGGGCGCGGACAAAATCAGCCGCCGGCCGGATTTCAACCGCGCGATGATGTCGCTCTCGATGTCGTAAATGGGCAAACGTTCGGGCATGAACGCGCGGAGCCTAGCATTTGCAGGGCGTAGAGAAAAGGATGGTTGCAATTAACGCACAGCTACAACAACCAGTTCGACGCCGGAGATATTATTGTTGATTCATTTGACCACAATAACAACGGGCCGCAAAGCCGGAAGAAGCAGGACGAACAAAAAGGCGCGGACGGTTGCCCGTCCGCGCCGTGATTTCAAATCGCAATTACTGCGCTGGCGCAGCTTCCTTTTTCTCCGCGGCCATTTCCTTGTCGCGGTCTTCCATCGCGGCCCGGCGCGAGAGGCGCACGCGGCCCTTCTCGTCCACGCCGAGACATTTGACGGCCATGTCGTCGCCAACCTTGCAGATGTCTTCGGTCTTCTTGACGCGGAAGTTGGCCAGTTCGCTGATGTGAACCAGACCGTCCTTGCCGGGCAGGAACTCGACGAACGCGCCGAATTCCTTGATGGTGACAACCTTGCCGCGGTAAATCTTCCCGACCTCGGCCTCGGCGGTCATGCCGCTGATGGCGTCCACGGCAATCTTCATGCCTTCCGGCGACACGGAGAAGATGTTGACCGTGCCGTCGTCTTCGATGTCAATTTCACAGCCGGATTCCTCCACGAGGCGCTTGATGTTCTTGCCGCCAGGCCCGATGAGCAGGCCGATCTTTTCCGGATTGATGTGGAGCACCTCGATGCGCGGGGCGTATTTGCTCAATTCCTTGCGCGGCTCGGCCAGTGTCTTGGCCATTTCCGCCAGAATGTGGAGCCGGGCGACGCGCGCTTTTTCAATCGTCTCGGCCATCAGCGCGTGCGGCAGGCCCCTGAGCTTCAAGTCGAGCTGGAAGCCGGTGATGCCTTTTTCCGTGCCGGCAATCTTGCAATCCATGTCGCAGTAATGATCTTCCCAGCCGAGGATGTCGGTGAGAAGCTGGTATTTGGCAATCTTGTCTCCGCTGTATTCGGTGCAAATGCCGACGCTGATGCCGGCCACCGGGCGAATCATCGGAACGCCCGCGTCCATGAGCGCCAGCGTGCCGCCGCAGACGGTCGCCATCGAGGTGGAACCGTTGGACTCCATCACTTCGCTGGTGACGCGGATGGTGTAGGGATAATCCTTCGACGGCAGCATCGGTTCAATTGAGCGTTCAGCGAGCGCGCCGTGGCCGATTTCGCGGCGGCCTGGACCGGCGATGCGGCCGGTTTCGCCGACGGAGAAATTCGGGAAGTTGTAGTGCAACAGGAATTTCTTCTCGCTGTCGCCGCCGGTGTAGGAATCAAATTCCTGAACGTCGTCGCCGGTGCCGAGCGTGGCGAGCGTGACGGCCTGGGTCTCGCCGCGGGCGAACAACGCCGAACCGTGTGCGCGCGGGAGAATGCCGACTTCGCTGGAAATCGGACGGACGACATCAAACGCGCGACCATCGAGCCGTTTGCCGCTGTCCAAGATCAGGCTGCGGACGGCTTCCTTCTGGATGTAGTAAAAGGCATCCTTGACGATGAAATCGGTGACTTTTTCAGCGCCAAATTTCTCGACGAGCTTCGCGCCGACTTCGTCCTGAATCGCCTTGCAGGCGGCTTCGCGGGCGAGTTTGCCGGGCGTGAGCAGCGCGGGCACAAAACGGTCGCCGGCGAGCTTTTTCGCTTCCTGCAAGATTTCGTCCGACGCCTTGTTGAGGGTGATCTCACGTTTCTTCCTGCCGACCTTGGCGACGAGTTCCTTTTGCAGGGTGATGACCGGCTGGATGGCTTCCTGTCCGAACTTCAGCGCGGCGTTGAAGTCCGCCTCGGTAATTTCCTTGGCCGAGCCTTCATACATCACAATGTCGGTCGCATTGCCGACATAGACGAGGCCGAGATCGCTTTCCAGCATTTCGGAGTGCGTGGGGTTGGCGATGAATTTGCCGCCGACGCGCCCGACGCGCACGGCGCCCAGCGGGCCGGCCCACGGAATGTCGCTGACCATCAGCGCCGCGCTCGCGCCGATGATGCTCAAAATGTCCGGGTCGTTTTCGCCGTCGGCGCTCAACACGACGGTCTGCACCTGCACTTCGTTATACCAGCCCTTCGGAAAAAGCGGACGGATGGGGCGGTCGGTGAGGCGGCAGGTTAGGATTTCCTTCTCGGTCGGACGGCCTTCGCGTTTAAAGTAACCGCCAGGGAACTTGCCAGCGGCAGCGGCCTTCTCGCGGTAATCCACGGTCAACGGGAAAAATTCCTGTCCTTCCTTGGCCTTGGTCGCAGCCACGGCGGCAACTATGACGATAGTTTCGCCGAGCTGGACGGTCACTGCTCCGTCGGCCTGTTTGGCGAGTTTTCCTGTTTCAATGACGATCTGCTTGTCGCCCACCTGGGCGGTTATTTTCTCTGACATGTTCTAACTTTCCCGTCGCCGCCGGAGGAACTTCAGTGAACTCCGAGCGCTGTCGGAGCTGAATGAAATTTCCCGGTGGCAACGAATTTATGTTCGCGAATTGTTTGGTTTGAAAATCGGGCCGTTCGCGTTTCCAGCCCAAAATGAAAACGGAGGGCGGCCCGCCCGAAAAAGGCAGGCCGCTCCCCCGCAAAATCTTAATGCCGCAGCTTCAATTTCTTCGTGACCGTCTGGTAACGGCCGAGGTTCGTGTTTTGCAGATAGTCAAGCAGGCGGCGGCGCTGGCCGACCATCATCAGCAGCCCGCGGCGCGAGCTGTGATCCTTCTTGTTGCCTTGCAAATGCTCGGTCAAATGGTTGATGCGTTGCGTCAGCAGCGCGACCTGCACATCGGCTGAACCCGTGTCCTTGTCGTGCGTCTTAAATTGTTCAATCGTCTTTGTCTTTGCTTCCATAATCAATTAGAGCGCCAGATTGTAGTTATTCACACAGTCATGTAAAGCGAATTAAGCGGCCAAATTGGACCATTTCCAAACCAGCTTCCGCATTGTTTGCGGCGTCAACTTGAACCGCTCCCCAATCCGCAGGCCTTCCACCCAGAAAATTTCCCCGTCCGCCGTCGCGCCCAAAACCAGCTCACGCCGCCGCGTGGCGGAAATTTTCGCGTTCACAAACAAATCCTGCAACTTCGCCGCCGACTTCAGGCCGATGGGCTGAAACCGGTCGCCCGCCCTCCAGTGCCGCAGGACAATGCCGCCGCCGATTTTGTCCGCGTCGAACAATTCCTTCTGTTTTAGTGGCACAGGCGTCTCGCCGGTGTGTTTCTGCGCATGCATTCGCCAGCAAAAATGCCGGCCGCCAAAATTCGCCTCCCCCGCCCTGCCCAATTTCACAGCCTGCTCGCGCTGGTTGAATTGGGAAATTGATTCCGCGCGCAAAATCACCTTCCCGCCGGCATCGCGCGCCACGCACATTTTCGGGCTGACGCTCACAAAACAATCCGCCGATTGCCGCAGCGATTCAACCAGGCCAAAATCCGGCGCGACGCCAATTCCCGCAAGCTGCGATTGCAAAACGCGCCGCTGGATGGCGACCGGCAATTTGTTGAAAGCAGCCGAAGTAGTGGCACGGGCGTCCCGCCCGTGAATTTCCAATTCTTCGCTGGAATGTTTTGTTGAAACAGACGGGCGGGACGCCCGTGCCACTGCCCCCACAAATTCCGATTCCGCGCCCACGATTTCCATCAGCCGCAAAACGGCCTTGTCCAAACCGGGTTGATAATTTTTCCGCAGCAGCGGCAGCAATTCGTTCCGAATCCGGTTTCGCAAAAAATCGGCGGAAAAATTCGTGGCGTCGTCGCGGAAACGGATTTTGTTTTCACGGGCGAATTCCGCGAGTTCACCTTTTGAAAACCCCAGCAGCGGACGGACGAGCGAAATGGTTTTGCCGGCAGGAGACGGCGAGCGCCATTTCATTCCCGCCAGACCTTCGCCGCCCGCGCCCCGCAGCAGCCGAAGGAAGAAAAGCTCCACCTGGTCATCGGCGTGATGCGCGAGCGCAATCGTTTTGATCTTCTGCTTCCGCGCAGCCCGCGCCAGAAATTCGTGCCGCAACTGCCGCGCGGCCATTTCAATGGACAGCTTCGATTTCCCGGCGAACGCCTTCACATCCGCTCTTTCGACAACCACCGGTAGTCTCGTTGCAGCGGCGGTTTTGCGGACGAGTCTTTCATCCGCGTCGCTCGCGCGTCCGCGCAGCCGGTGATTGAAATGCGCGACTGAAATCCGCCAGCGATATTTTGGGGCGAGCAAATGGAGAACGTTCAGCAGCACCATCGAGTCCACGCCGCCGGATACGGCAACGAGAATTTTTTGCCCGCGCAGAAACAGGCGGCGGTTTTGAATTTCGCCTTCGACTCGCTGGAGGAACTCGCTCACGCGCTCATCTTGCAAATTTTCGGAGCGGCGGGCAAGCGGTCCGATTACTGCGTGAGCCGCAGCCGGTAGAATTGGTGCGGACTGTTCGTCATTGCGCCGCTGAACTGCCAGACTCCGTTTGTGCCGACGACGTTGGTGGCAATGGGCAGCCAGGCGCCCGGCGAACCGAGGTTGGTGCTTGTTTCCAGAACGTAAGTGAAGCCGGAAGCGCCGGCGAGATTGAGGGAAATCGTGTTGCCGCCGCTGACGACGAGGCTGCTGATGGCCGGCTTCGCATTGTTCGGCAGCGGCACAACCGTGAGATACACGTTTTGGAAATTTGTGCCGCCCCAGCCGTCGGTGATGGTGCAGACAAACGCGTCGTCCACGTCGTTGGTATTCCAATAAATCAGCGTGCCCGCGCTGTTGGTCACGGTCACACCGTTCGTGCTGACACCGATGGCCGCGAGCGAAACCGTGTCGCCGTCGGCATCGCTCCAATTGCTCGAAAGATTGGCCACGGGGATGTCCAGCGGCAGACCGGCGAAGCGCTTGGTGGCATAATCCGTCGCAACCGGCGGATGATTGGTGACGATTTGCGCGAGCGAATTGGTGGCGGGCAAATCATTGGCGTCGCCGGAATAAATGGCGGTGATCTGGTTTGTGCCGCGCGGCAAGGCGGCGGTGAAAACGCTGGCGGCGGTTCCGGCCACGAGCGGTTCGCCATCGAAGTAAAAGCCGTTGGTGAAGAATTGCACGCTGCCCATGGCGCCGGCCGGCGTCATGGCAGCGGTGAAATTCAGGCTGTCCCTGAAGCCGGCGGGGTTGTCGGACGAATTGAGCGCGAGACTCGCGGGAATCAAATCCACCGTCAATCTGGCGACGGCGCTCGTCGTGGAACCGCCGGACGCGGCGGCCACGACGGAATAATTTCCGGCGCTGGCGGGGTTGACGGAGACAATCGCCAGCGCGCTGTTGGTCTGGCCGGACAAAGGCGCCTTGTTGAACAGCCATTGATACGCGAGCGGCGTGCAGGCCGACGCGCCGGCGCTGAAATTCGCCGTCGTGCCGACAATGTTCGTCCGGCTTTGCGGCTGGATTAAAAACAGAGGCGGAGTCACATCCTTGACGACGATTGTGTTGGTCGAATACGCGGCATTGCCGGACGCATCTTTGACGGTGATGACGACGATGTTGGTTCCAACCGGCAAAGGCGCGGTGTTGGTTGGAATTTGCGAAATGGTCAGCGCGCCGGCCAGGTCGGCGGCGAGAATAAAATTGGTTCCCGTCACATTTGTCATCACCGCGCTGCAATTCGTGTTCGCCGCCACAATCAAGTTGGTGAAGCTCCACAGAATCGCGGGCGTGGTGACGATGACGGTGCGCGTGACAGAATTGGTGTTGCCGCTGCCATCGCCGGCGGTGTAAGTGAGGATGTTCGTGCCGGCGGAGCCGGTGTTGACGCTGCCGCTGACAATCACGGCGACCGCTCCGGCGCAAAGGTCGGTGGCCGTCGTGCCCGGATCGGTGAATATCCCGCCAAGTTCAACGAACATCGGATTGCCGCCGTTCAACGTGATTGCCGGCGCAATGGTGTCCTGCACCGTCAGCACGGCGTTGCTGGAGATGCTGCCGAAAGAATTGGTGACGACAACGCCGATGGTGTGGCTCGGCAGATGGACGTTGACCAGCGAGTAACTGGCATTGGTCGCATTTGAAACCGGCACTCCGTCGAAGCTCCATTGATAATTCAGCGGCGGCGTCCCGGCGGCGGTGACTGCGAAAGCAGGGCTGTTGCTGCCGCACTGGACGGTTTGGTTGGTGAGCGATGAACTGGTGATGGACGGCGGCACCGCAATCGTCAAGGTTGCAACACTGCTGGTGACGGAGCCGTAGGCATTGGTGATGACCACGGTGTAATTGCCGCTGTTGTTGGTCGTCGCCGCTGTAAAGGTCAAAATATTGGTCGTTGCGCCGGAAATGTTGCCGCCATTGGAAATATTGGTTCCGCTTTTGCGCCATTGATAAACGAGCGGCGGCGCACCGCCGGCCGTAACGGTGAAAGCCGCGTTGCCGCCGGTGACAACGGCCTGATTGGCCGGCTGTGTGGAAATGGACGGCGGATAAATGGGAATCACGCTGACATCGTCAAAACCGAAGTAATAACTGTCGTTCCTGAAACCAAACTGGAGAACGGTGCTGGCACCGGTGGCGCTGACGCGGAAAGTAAATTGGGTCCAGCCGAAAGCGGCGGGATTCGTGATGTTGGTGATGGTGGTGCCGTTCCAGCTTGCTTGAAACTGTTCAGTGTGCCTGGAACTTCCGGCATTTGGATTGGAAAGCCAGAACGAAAGCAGATAAGCCTGTCCCGGCGAGGTTGGCAATGTCTGTGAAAGATAACTCAACGCGCCGGCCGGACCGAGTTCCGCGCCATAAGTCCCCGAATGAACATAAGTGGAACTGCCGCTGACAACTGACATGTAGGTTGTGGCTCCCGTTTCCGTCCAGCCGGTAAAATTGCCGGTTTCAAACCCGCCGTTTTGAACGAGCACATCGCTGACGATCACGTTGATTGCAACCGTCTGAACAAACTGGCTGGCCAGATTGGTGACTTGCAGCGAGGCGGCGTAAGTTCCGTCCGGCAAACTCGTCATCGCGGAAGCGGGCGTGATTGTCACGGCAGCTTGCGCGCCGGATGCAAGGCTGCCGCTGGACGGCGAGACGTTGAACCATGAGGACGTGTTGTTGATGCCCCAGTTCAAAACGCCGGAGCCGGTGTTCGTCAAGGTGATTGTCTGGGTCGCGGGATTGAACGGCCCGCCGGACGGCCCGGTGAAGGAAAAGCTATTCGTCGGCAAAATCGCCAGCGCATCATTCACCGTCAGCGAGAAGAAACGGTAATGCGTCACGCCGCTGGTGACGTTTGAAAATGCAAGATTGACCGTGTAAATCCCGGGCGGCAAATTGCCGGCGACAATGGCGTTCAAACCGACCGTCACCGAACTGCCCGCACCGGCGGCGAGCGCGCCGCCGCCGCCTGAAACATTGAGCCATGACGAAGTGTTGACCAGCGACCACGTCAGCGAAGAGGTGCCGGCATTGGTCACATAAAAGGTTCGCGGGGCGACATTGAATGTCCCGCCAAAAGCTCCCACGGCGTTAAACCCGCCGTTGGAAACCACAACGAGCGGGTCGGGATTGACCAGGGCGTTGATCAAAGTTACCCCGGCCGGCGTTCCCAAACCGGTGCAAAGGTCGTAGCCCGGCACGGCGTAAAACGCGTTCGGGCTGGACGCCCAGGTGTTGTTGCCGGTCGTGATGTCGTTGAATGCGGAATTGTAAATGGACTCGTTGGCGATCTCATAAACCGCTGGGTTGATAAATCCAATGCCGCCGGTCTGGCCGCCGGCCGCCGCCTGTTGGTTGGCGAGCGCCATGAATCCGGCCCACAACGGCGCGGCGCAACTGGTGCCGCCAAACATGCCGCTGCTGCCGCTGCCGTATAAAACATAAACATTGTCAGCCGTCAGCGCCACGTCGGGAATGTTCCGCATCGTCGTCGAGCCGCCGTTGTTCAAAAAGGAATTGACGCCCTGCTGCCAGACCGGAATCGGATAATACGAGCTGACGCCGCCGCTGCTGCCAACGCCGGGGTTGCCTGTCAAATTCCAATTCCAAACCGTTTCCGAAGCGTAAGACGCGCCCGTGCCATTCATCGTAAGCGTCGTCCCGCCGACTTCCGTGATGTAAGGGCTGCTCGATGGCACTGTCGTATTGCCGGAATTGTCAACAAATCCCGGCGGAAACGCGTCGCTATCGCCCGACGCATCGAAAAACGACTGGCCCTGCGCGGCCATGTTGGTGAAAATGTTGTCCGTGGTCGCGGTCGGGCCGCCGCTCCAGCCCCAGGAACAACTCAAATTCTTCACCGTGTTGCTCGCCAGCATCGTGTTCAACACGTCATTCGGGATGAAATGAGTTCCGCTGGGGTTGCCTTCGAACACGACGATTCTTGCCAGCGCCGGCGCCATGGACATCGCCATTTCAATGTCCAGCGAAACTTCGTCATTGCCGCTGTTCGCGCCCGTGGTCGGCGTGCCACTGAATCCGTCAATCAAAACCCGCTGCAACGGAATGTTCGTCCGGCCCGCCAGACTTTCGTATGCCGTGATGTCGCTGGCATAGTAACCGTCGAATTGCAGCAGCCCGACCGCCTGCCCGGAGCCATTCAACGCGCTGCCCGGCGCGTAGGCGTTCCGAAAATCGTTGCCGACGTAAGTGGCAACACCGTTCACAACCGGACCGGAGCCGGAATTGGGCGTCGCGGTTTTGCCTGAAATTCCCGCCAGATCGGCGCGGTAAAGTTTCGGGTGTGGCCGCGGAAAGTCGCTCAAGCCCTGGACATCCACCACCGGCAGAGTCGCGTCCACCGCCGGTTCCGAATCCGGCGCAAAAAAATCGCGGTTCTCCGTCGGATGCCGATACGTCCGCAGCGTGATGTGAAAGGCGTTTTCAACCGCCGCCGCCGGCCCGGCCACGTCCAGCAGCAGGCGGTTGCCATAAGTGCCGGTGACGACCAGTCCGTTCGTGCGCGCAAAATTCATGACCGCCGCGTAATCCGCCTCCGTCGGCCCGAAACGCGCCGCGAATTCCTCCGGCGTCAGAAACTTGCGGAAATTCGGGCTTGCCGGATCGTAAAGCTGCCGGAGCAGTTCTGCGAGTTCCGCCTGGTTGCGAAGAGGCAGGCCAATCGCCAGGTTCAGACCATTTGTTGCGGGCAAACGGCCCGTCGCCGGCAAACGCAGACGCGCAATTGCCTCCGGCACATGGCCGCCCAGGAGTTGTCTCCCGGCACCCTGCGCGCAGGTCGTGATTGGATAAAGCGCCGCCACCATCGCGGCGATCCCGCAAAGCGGAGCCAGCCGGACGAGAAACCGCCCGGCACTTTTCCAAAATGTCCGACCTGCCATGAGATTTTGTGATGAATGCAAATACAAGTTCCTACCCAATTTAAGCAGACTTTGTGCCATCGTCAAATCCGCCTTTTGTGTTTCTCAACCTGCGGTTCTTCATCCGGCAAGCTGCAAATTTGGGCGTGTTTACGGCAGCAACAACAGTCGGTAGAACTTTTGCGGGAAACCGGTGATGGGATTTGTGTCCACAAAAATGACAGGCGTGTTCGTCGCCGCGATGCTGTTCAAAGGAACCCAGTTGCTCTGGAGCAGATTGGTTTTGAATTGAACCTGATAAACGATGCTGGTCAAGGCGTTCCAGGCGAACTTGAGATTGTTGTTCGTCTTTGTCACCGTCGTCGGCTGGAAAATGGCCGCCGGAATGGGCGTCAGGCTGACATCGTCGAGGCACAAATACGACCGGTCATCGCGTCCGCCAATCTGCAGAATCGTGCTGGTGCCGGTGGCGGTGACGATGAACTGGAGATTCGTCCAGCCAGTGATTGGCGGAATGTTGGCCTGGTCAAAAAGAGCGGTTCCGTTCCAGGAAACGCTAAATTCGTTGGGCGTGTTGCCGCCAGGAACGGTCGGGCTGTTGAGCCACAAGGAAAGCAAATACGACTGGCCGGCAAGCGTCGGCGCGGTCTGCGAAAGATAAGCGAACACGTTCGGTTCGCCCAACTCCGCCAAATAGCTTCCGGAATGCGGATAGACGGACCCGTCGCGTGTTGCGACAGCATTGATGGGTTCGCCGTCAATCACGGTATCTCCGTTCAACGTCCAGCCGGTGAAATCGCCGGTTTCAAACCCGCCATTTTGAACCAGCGGCTGGCTCACCAGCAGGGTGAACAGCCGGTTTAATGCGCCGCCGCCGGTCTGGTTGGTGAACCAAACGGTCGCGGCGTATGTTGCCGCCGTCAGAGTGTTCGCGGCAGAACTCAAACTGACTGTTGCCGTGGCGCCAGCGCCTCCGGCCAACGCGCCGCCGCCCGACACCGTGAGCCACGCGGAGGTATTGATGATTGAACAGGTCAGCGAGGCATTACCGGTGTTGGTCAACTGGAAATTTTGCGAGTTAGGAATGAACGATCCGCCAACCAGCCCGGCGGCGGCGAATCCGGTTGCCGGAGCGACGACGAGCGGCTGCGTCGCTTGGAGCGAGAATTGAAGGCTTTGCACGACGTGCGAGTTCCAGTTCGTCAGCTTCACGGTCGCGGCATAATTTCCGATGGCAAGGCTGTTCGCCGCAGTGGCCAGGCTGATTGTGACAATGTTCGTCGCGCCCGCCGCCAGCGCGCCGCTGCCGGATGAAACGTTGAGCCAGGCGGAAGTGTTGACGAGCGACCAATTGAGCGAACTGGCGCCGGAATTGGTCAGGACAAAGATTTGCGAAATCGGGCTGAATGGTCCGCTCACCGGGCCGGCGGCGGCAAATCCGAACCACGGCGCTATGCCAAGCGGGTCGGGCGGGACAAGCGCGTTGATCAGATTCTGCCCATTCGGCGTGCCCCAGCCCGTGCAAAGGTCGTAGCCGGGAACGGCGGGATACTTGCCGTGAACGGTCGCGTTCGTGTTGTTGCCGATGGTGATGTCGTGAAAATCCACCGCGTAATTCGGCCCCTTGCCAATCGCGTAAATGGCCGCATTGATATTGCCAACGGGCGGCTGGAGCGTGTTGGTGGCCTGCTGGTTGACAAGCGCGCAAAACCCGGCCCACAACGGCGCGGCGCAACTGGTGCCATTGACGCCGGTTTCCGGCTGGCCATTCGCGACGACAAAAATATTATCCGCTGCCATGGCCACGTCGGGAACGTTCCGCAGCGTCGTCGAACCGAAATTGGCCGTCATGTTGATTCCACTCTGCCAAGCCGGAATCGGGATGCCGTTGAAATTTGTCCCGCCACCGCTGCTGTTCGTGCCAAGCCCGGTGTTATACTCGTTCCAAACTGTCTCCGACGAATACACGCCGCCCGGCCCGGTCGTGTAAAGCGTTGTTCCGCCCACCAGCGTGATGTTCGTGTCATCCGCCCATTGCGGTATGCCGGAGTAATACGCCCCGTCGTCTCCCGAAGCCTGAAAAAAGGATTGTCCTTGCATCTTCATTTGTGTGTAGGCGGTATCATAATTCGCGTTGTCGCCGATGATCCACGAAGAACTGATTTGCCTGGCCAGATTGTCGCTGGCCATGCGGGTTAAAATGTCGGCTGGGCCGCTGGGATTCGGCCCTTCATAGACAATTACTCTGGAAAGATTCGTCGCCATGGAGATGGCCAATTCGATGTCAAGACACACTTCGGTGTCGTCCGGACTGGGGGTTCCGCTGAAGCTATCAATCAAAATGTTTGTCAGCGTGACGTTCGGCAAACCCGCCAGACTTTCGTATGACGCGATATCGCTGGCGCTATAGCCATCCAATTCCAGCAGCGCGACGGATTGGCCGGCGCCGTTGAGCAGCGTGCCCGGAACGTAAGCCGCCCGGAAATCGTTTCCCATATACGAACCGCCCAGCCCGGAACCCAAAGCCGGCGCAACGCCCGCGGTCCCATTATTCAGGGATTTTTTTTTTGAGCTTGCCGGGCGCGGAATGAAAAAATTATCCAAACCGCTGACGTGCGAAAGCGGCACGTTCAAATCAATCGAAGGCTCCGTGTCCGGCGCAAAAAACACGCGGTTCTCCGTCGGATGCCGATACTCGTTCAGCTTCACGCGAAAAACTTTTTCGACCGTCGCCACGTTTCCGCTCACGTCCAGCAGGGCGCGATTCGGATACGTCGCCGTCACCGTCAGGCCGTTCGTTTTCGCAAAGGCGATGAGTGACTGGTAATCCGCCTCCGTCGGGCCGAACTGCGCCGTGAATTGTTCCGGTGCCAGGTAACGATGATAATTCGTGCTGGCCGGGTCGTAAATTTCCGCGAGCAGCTTGTCGAGCGCCGCCTGGTTACGCAGCGGCAGGCCAATCGCCAGATTAAGTTGATTTGTGGACGGCAGGCGGTTCAGCGGCTGCAAATTGAAGCGCGCAATCGCCGGCGGCACGTGTCCATGCAACATCTGCCTCCCGACGCCTTGAGCGCGCGCCATGACAGGCAAAAACGCCGCCGCCATCGCGGCAGCCAAAACCAGCCGGATGGACCATCGCCCGGCAAGTTCGGCAAACGCCCGGCTAATCATGGGATTTCTTGATGAGCGCAGATAGAAAATCTCACCTAATTTAAGCGGACAAGGCGTCACCGTCAAATTCTCGCGCGAAAAAATTTGCCCGCCCGCCGCCGCGCCTCTAATTTCCAGTCGTGTCCGTCAAGTTCACCATCCTCGGCAGCGGCTCGTCAGGCAATTGCGCCTACATCGAGACCGCCGAAGCGCGCATCCTCGTGGATGCCGGATTCTCTCCGTTGCAAATCCGCAAACGCCTCGCCAGCATCGGTCGCACGCCCGAAAACCTCACCGCGATTCTCATCACCCACGAGCATTCCGACCACATCAGCGGATTGCTCGGCATCGCCGACAAGTTTCAAATCCCGGTTTATTGCAACCGCGGAACGCAGGACGGCGCCGTCTGGACGTTCAAAACCAAGTGGGCCAGCAAAAAGAAACTGCCGCTGGAAAATCCCGACAGCCTGAAACAGAAAGTTGACTGGCGGCTGTTCCAGACCGGCGACCGGTTTGAATTGAACGATTTGCTCATCGAGACTTTTTCCATCCCGCACGACGCGCAGGAACCGGTCGGCTACATCTTGCGCACTGCCGCCGGCAACATTGGTTTTGCCACCGACCTCGGCCATGTCACCAAGCTGGTGCTGGAACGCATCCGCGTCGCGAACGTGCTCGTGCTGGAATCAAACCATGACGTGAAGATGTTGCAGGATTGTCCGCGCCGGTCCTGGGCGTTGAAACAGCGCATCCTTGGACGCCACGGCCATCTTTCCAACGCCACCGCCGCCGAGACCGCCGCGCAAATCATGTCCGACGGCCTGAAGCATCTTTACCTCGCGCACTTGAGCCGCGAATGCAACAAGCCCGAACTCGCGCAACACGTCATGGCCGAGCAGCTCCACCACATCGGCGCGACGCACGTCCGCCTGCAAATCGCCAAGCAGGACGTGCCGTGTGAGACGTTGGAATTGAAAATGGCAGCTTCGTAATTCGAAAGAGATCACCGCCGGCTCCTTCCGGCAAATATTTTCCACCAGCCATAAAATAACAGGGCGATCATTGCCCCGGAAATGTGGCCTGCAACGGAAACGGTCACAGGAACGTTTCCGGTGGTCACGAACATCATGCGACCGGTGGACATTTCAAAAATTATTTTGCCGGCGATTCCCAGCAACGCCCCCAGGCAAACCCAGCGCCAGGAAGGAGCGTCGTGAAGGCCGAAAAGCGCCAGATAAACAATCGCGGTGGTTGCCAGCGCGGACAGGCCGCCGAATAATTTCATGTGCGGTTCGAACAACAGTAAAACCGCACTGATGAGCCACGGTGCCAGAAGACACAACCAGCCAAAAAGCGGCAGATTTTTTGCTTCGATTATACAACCAGCAATGCCCAGCGCCAACAAATCATAAACCATATGGGAAGTGGAAAAGTGAACCCAATGTCCCGTGAACATCCGCCAGATTTCGCCTGATAAAATGGCGGACCGGTCGTAAATCAGGCACGACGACCAACCGGGGAACCGGGCTATCACCAGAGCGCTGGCAACCAGCAACAAGGTAATGACCGGCAGCCGCCTAGCTAGGCTTTGTGGTTTCGGCGCGTCCACAAAAAGCAGGCTCCCAGTCCACTGACGATGATCGTTTCCATTCCGCCAAGGGCACCGCTGCCGGCGTAACCGGGCTTGTATTCAATTTTGTATTCAGCCGGCGCATTGGTGACCTCCTGCTTGAATTCTTCGAGCTGGACTTTCAGGTTTGCCACCAGATTGGTCGCGGCTTGATCAAACCCCTTTTTGCTGTCGGCGCGCAGTTGTTCGCTCAAGTTGATTGGCGTCGCGGAACCTTTGACGCTGCCAATTCCCGGAGCGCGGAACAGGAGTTTGCGGCTGGCGATGTCATAAACCGCGGCGTCCATCATGGTCTTGGTGTCATTCTTTTCGCCGGGGACAACATAGGCACCAACGATGGTCCAGTAAGTTAACGACAACGCACCTTCCCCGGTGAATTGAACCTGATCGTAGGAAAGCAGCGTCATGACATCCACGCCATACATTGTCCGAATCTGGTCCAGATTGGCAAATCCGCCCCGGGAAGTCAGATATGCCGTCGGGATAAGCTCGATGGATTTGACGAACGGATATTGTTTGAACTGCCCGCTGATTTGCTTCATTAAATCCATTTTCTGGCTTTCGGAAAATGTCAGGTCTTCCGCATACGAATAGTTGTTCCGGCCATTTGGATTATCCACGGGCACAAAGGCAACACCCACCCGCAATGGCAGGGACAACACCGGGATTGCCGGCGCGTCAATATGCTCCTTCTGGCCGGAATAAAGATACGCGTATAAATTGCTGGCGCGGTGCTGTTCCCCCCGGCCAACGAAGGTGTCGCAGCCGGCGATGAGGATGGTAGCGGTTGCCACGAGTCCGATTGTCAGCCAAATAGTTTTGATCATATGATTCTCCAATCTTTGTAATTCGTTCTTGCCTGTTCGCTCGATTTAACCACAAACAGGCCGAATCAGCTAATTGAAAAAAAATGTTCGTGCATTGATTTTGGTGATGCTCATGTTGAAAGAGCCGGTTAAGAAAAAGCCATCGCTTCCCGCCATTCACCTCTGGCATTGCGGAAATCGGCCAAATGCATAGAGTTTTCCGGCATTGATTTCTCACGTTGAAAAAATCTACTCGTTTGGTGCGCCGGAACTGCAGCCCTACGCCACGTTGCGCCGCCCGCTGGCGCACCGGCGGCAGGGCATCTTCGTGGCCGAAAGCGAGCGGGTCGTCCGCCGCCTGCTCGAAAGCCGTTTCACCGTCGTCTCCCTTTGCATGCCGGAACGGCACCTGGAAGGTTTCCGCCAGCGGCTCGAAGCGCGCCCGGAACCGATCGCCGTTTATCTGGCTGACAAGAAATTGCTCGAAACGCTCGTCGGCTACACGGTTTATCAAGGCGTGTTCGCCGTCGGCAAAATCCCGCCGCTCGCCTCGCTCGAGGAGATTTTCCAGAAAAGCCCCGCGCCAAAACTGTTTGTGGCGGTGCATGAGATGTCGAACGCCGAAAACCTCGGCGCGCTGGTTCGCAATTGCGTGGCGTTCGGCGTTCAGGGGATGATTGTAGGCGAAACGAGCAGCAGCCCGTATCTGCGCCGCGCGGTCAGAAACTCGATGGGCACGATTTTTGAACTGCCGGTCTTTGAATTGAATAATCGGATGGGCGAGTTGCACGAGTCCCTGATTAAACATCAATTGGGGACTCGTGGAACTCGTCCCTCCGAAACCTTGGCGCAAACCCTGCGCGACCTGCGCAAACGCGGCGTGCGTTGCATCGCGGCGCATCCGCACACGGACAAGAAGATTTTGTCGCAGGCGGATTTTTCCGGCGATTGCTGCATTGTCCTTGGCAACGAAGGGGATGGGATTTCCCCGGAAGTCCTGGAGGCGTGCGACGAGGCGGTGGCGATCCCGATGCCGCCGACGGTGGATTCGCTGAACGTCGGCGCGGCGGCGGCAGTGTTTCTTTACGAAGCGGCGCGTCAGCGCGGAAAAGCTTGAACCGCCAAGTCGCCAAGAACGCCAAAGCCGGCAGATTTTTAATGTGGCGAACTTGGCGTCTTGGCGGTTGAACAAACCTTCCCCATAAAATCCACGGCCTTGCGGCAGAGCGGACGCCAGTCCAGTTCGGCCCGAACACGCACGGCGGACTTGGCAGCGTGAACTTGCCAGATATTTGGAGATTCATCGAGCCGGCCAATGATTTGTTTCCCAAAATCTTCGCCATCGAATTTTGAGAAACGCACCATCGGGTCGTTTTGAAAATAGCGCCGGATGCTTTTGAGCGGCGTCGAGACGGACGGCAGCCCGCTGGCGACGTATTCGACCACCTTGGCGACAAACGCACAGTTCGTTCCGGCGGATTCCTCGTAAGGCACGATGCCCACGCTTGCGCCGGCCAGGTGATTTGCGACTTCGGCATAAGGCACAAAATCCGTAGCTTCAAATTTGAAATTGGAAATCTCCGTTTGCGCGCGGTTCAAAAACTTTTCGAGCGCGCCGGTTTTCTTCCCCACAAACCGGAAAACGACTCCGGGCCGCTGTCGCGTCACAAATTGGATGGCATCAAACGCAATCTGTCCGAGATGATGCGCGTCAAACGAGCCGTGCATGACGATCACGGGCGGGTTTTTCGGTGACGGCTGCGCGCGGAACGGAAATTTTTCGGCGTCGTAGCCGTAATAAATCGGGCAAATCCTTTCGCACGGATAGCCGCGCGCGGCGAGCCGGTCGGCGAATTCGTCAGAAATGGCGCAAACGCCGTCCACGCCATAGCGCACGGGCAGCGAGATTTCGTAGCGCATGAGCGCGTGAACCAACGGCTTCGGCGCGACGTAGCCCGGCCAGGTTTCCATGAAGCCGGTGAGCAGGTCGGGGAAATTCATCACGACCGGCACGCCGAGTTTCATTTTCAGTTTTCCGGCGGCCACGGCGGAAATGGCGTGCTGCGAAAACAGAAGATTGAATTTCGTCTCGCGAGCTGCGACGGCCACCATGCGTTCGAGGAAAAACGGATACGCCAGATATTTGAAGTTGCGAAACCGGGCGTAACGGCTCATCGGCCATCGAGTGAATGGATGCAGCCGGATGCCGAATTTTTTCTCAACATCCGCCGCGCCGGTGATTTGCGGGCAGAAGACATGAACTTCGTGGCCGCGCCGGGCCATTTCTTCGACGAGATAAACCGCCTCCGCCGAACCGCCGCCGGACGGCGGATAAAACGGCTCGTGCGTCAGGAACGCGATGCGGAGCTTGGAGGCCACGCCAGACGCTAGAAATTTTGCCGCGCCGGTTCAATTCATTTCCGGCGGCAAAATGTTTTGACTTGGCGCGGGAAAAATATAAATTGCGGCTCCGTTTGGTGGATGGGGTCATAGCTCAGTTGGTAGAGCGCCTGAATGGCATTCAGGAGGTCAGGAGTT
>Ga0181520_10004902_pt1 | contig 21878 bp, 21 predicted proteins | sample PEATcosm2014_Bin_29_FD_132451 | JGI IMG/M metagenome (GOLD analysis project Ga0181520, IMG submission 132451) | Peatland microbial communities from MTU Mesocosm Facility, Houghton, MI, USA - PEATcosm2014_Bin02_30_metaG | ecosystem: Environmental > Terrestrial > Soil > Wetlands > Peat | place... | reverse complement strand
CCACCCCCCGCCCCCCCCTGCTGCCTTGAGCGGCTACGGGTGGACTTGCCCCGTGCCGTTGCCCGTGCCATTGCCGTTCTCAGGCCCGTGCACCCCGTTGCCGTTCCGGTGCGCCGCCACCCAGGCGTAATGGATGCCGGAAACGACCGTAAACAGCATGGTCGCCTTCAATGCCCCTTCGCGGAAGATCGCAATCCAGCGGTCGGAATCCAGCTGGCTGAACAGCACCGCCGCCACCGCACCCACCTGGGACAGGGTATTCAGCTTGCCAAAGATGCTGGGGGAGAACTCGCGTCGGCCTGCCACCGCATAGAGGATGGCGGCCACCAGCAGAATCCCCAGATCGCGGCCAAAAACCAGCACCGTCACCGTAACCGGGATCAGGTTCTTGTGCATCAGCACCAGAAACAGGGCGCTCAGCAGCAGTTTGTCGGCCACCGGGTCCAGGTAGCTGCCCAGTAGGGAACGCTGATGCAGCACCCGCGCCAGGGTACCGTCCAGAGCATCGGTGAGCCCGGCCACCATGAACAGCACCAGGCCCAGCCAGTAATTGTTGTCGAGCACCGCGGCCACCAACACCGGTGCCAGACATATGCGCAACAATGTCAGCAGGTTGGGAACCGTACGGAGCGGATTGGGAGGCGAAGGCAATTTATCCTGCATAAGAAAATGAAAGCGATTCCATCGCGATTGATCTCGACCGGTGGCTGGTTGGGCCGCTCAGCCGGTTAGCCTGCCCAGCAGCCCTGAGGGTAACCCATTCCGCCCCCAAAAACATCCTGCACAATCTCGTCAACGATACTACCTCAAGCCCTCGTGGGACGGGAACTTTGCCTCCCAGCGCAATCCTGATAGAATTAATTTGTTGGACATAGGCGCGTAGCTCAGTTGGTTAGAGCGCTTCCTTGACACGGAAGAGGTCGCTGGTTCGAATCCAGTCGTGCCTACCAATTACAGATTCAGAGTGATCCAAAGACATCCTAGATTTCCACAAAAGCCGCTGAAAAATCAGCGGCTTTTGTGTTTTTACGTCCAAAGCGGTATCGTGAAAGCCATGTTCCAGAGGGGGCATTTCTGGGGGCATCTGTTTTAGAAATTGGGGGCATTTCCAATTTCAGCCGCTTGGAGTCGAAACCTTGGCATTGACCGATACCGCGATTCGCCGTTCAAAGCCCGCCGAAAAAGCCTACAAGCTCTTCGATAGCGGTGGTCTGCATCTGTTGTTTACGCCCGCCGGGGGCCGCCTCTGGCACTGGAAGTATCGCTTTGAGGGTACAGAGAAGCAATTGGCCCTGGGCAGCTATCCAACCCTGCCCCTGGCCGAAGCCCGCGAGCGCCGGAACGCCGCCCGCAAACAACTGGCCAACGGCATAGACCCCATGGCCGAACGCAAGGCCGAGCAGACCGCCGTCAAGGTTGTCACCGAACACACCTTTGAGAAAATCGCCGAACTCTGGCTTGAGCATTGGAAGGGGAACAAGAGCGCGCGGCACGCTTCAACGACCTGGAACCGGCTTCGGGCCAACGTCTATCCCATCCTTGGCACGCGCCCTATCGCCGAAATCGAGCCGATGGAACTGGTGGAGCTGGCCAAGGGAATCGAATGCCGTGGCGCTTCCGATATGGCGAAGCGGATTCTACAGATTGTCGGCATGGTACTGCGCTACGCCGTGGCCCACGGGTTTAGCAAGCGAAACCCGGCGTCTGAGATCCGCCCCTCGGACATTCTGAAGCCCACGCGCAAAACCGACATGGCCCGCATCGATGCCAAAGAGCTGCCCGCGCTCCTGCGCTCCGTTGAGGTCTACGAAGGCCGCCAGCTAACCCGGCTGGCTATCAAGCTGATGGCGCTCACCTTTGTCCGCACCAGCGAACTGATTGGCGCGCGGTGGGAGGAATTCGACCTGGAAGCGCGCCGCTGGTCTGGTCCATTCCTGCCGCCCGCATGAAGATGAAGACCCCGCATATCGTCCCTCTCGCCACTCAGGCAGCCGAGATATTGAACCTGCTTCAACGCCTTTCCGGCCAATATGAACTTGTCTTTCCGGGCGAGCAGGACCAAACCAAGCCCATGTCAAACATGACCATCCTCAAGGCCCTTGAACGGATGGGCTACAAGGGACGACCGGCCACGGATTCCGGGGGCTAGCCTCAACAATCCTGCATGAGCAGGACTACAACCATGAGCACATTGAGCTGCAATTGGCCCATGCACCTCGCAACGAGGTAAGCGCCGCCTACAACCATGCTCTTTACTTGGAGGCCCGCGCCAAGATGATGCAGGACTGGGCCGACTTCCTGGAGCAGACCCTACGCGGCGGGAAAGTCCTGCCCTTCCGGCCTCAAGCCGCCTGATGAGTTTCAGCGTTTCTATGCGCAGAATCATGCCAAGATTCCGTAGATTTGCGCGCTTTTTCAAGTTTGGATCAAGTTGGATGTAGATGGACGGAAAGAAACCGTCTTGATACAGGAGAGACCAATTTGGACAAGCCTGAGAGAATCATTCGCATGAAAACAGTAAAGGCGCTCTGCGGACTAAGCCGGAGTACGCTCTATAACAGGATGGCTGCCGGAGATTTCCCGCGCACTGTGGCCCTTGGACCGCGCGCTGTTGGTTGGGTCGAGTCAGAGATAGCCGATTGGATTACGACACGCATTCAAGCCAGCCGCACGAGATCGGAACACACACTATCCGGAACGATTTAAGGAAAGTGAATGCCTAACTCGAATGCTGGAGACGTGAAACAGACACGTGCTGGAACAGGGCATTTCTTCATCGTTGACCAAAGGCTCTGGAAGGTGGTTTGCGACAAGGGCGACATAAACGCCGCCGCCGCATGGCTGCTCTTAATGCAGGGGACCGGAAGAAACCAGCGCACAACCGCATGGTCGGTAGACTCCATCATGCGTTAGCGTATACATCGCAAGCGAGGATTGCAACCACCGCGTTCTCTGTGGTGCCCAAGATGACTATCGTCTCCTGATCCAACTGGATACGAAACTGCATCGCCGCCCAGAGAGCCCACGCTGCCTCATAGTGATGGCCTATCGGAGTGCTGCCTCTAATCACGGCATTCAGCATCTCTTGGAGCCCCTGAGTGTTAATCGCGTTGGCATTGCTGGAGCGCAGAAACAATAGGGCCCGTACAACCTCCCTAATTGAACCTGGCTCTACGACGCCTATATGGCAAAGCAACGACTGATAGAGCTGGACGTTGGATGGGCGCGGTTGGAATTGTTTGAAGCGCTGCAATCCATACTTAGACACATGGTCATTGGGATGCAATAGCAAGAACCACACCATGAGATCGAAATACGCAATCAGGTCCCCCCCTTTGACCGCTATTGTTTCTTATATTGAACTTGCGCAGTTCAGATACCCACTCCGCCGCCACATAGGGTTCGAATCCCACAAATGCCTTGACGGCGAGAGCACGACCTCTTGAAATTGACTCTCGTCCTTCAGGACGATAAGAGAACTACTCCTCCTATCTGCAGAGTCGTGTATGGCGGACAATCTTCCCGTCGCAAAGGGCCATTGGAGTCAGCTTATTGGAGCGAGTCGGAGTCCTGAAGGATCTCGATTGTATTGACAAAGGCGTACCCGCGATTGGGAACAAAGGAGAGCTGCATCTTGCCCTGCGCGCTGGGTGCGACGTGGGCAAATTCCTTGAGGGTGCAACCAGAAAATGCAGAGGCAGATGCGATCGAGAAGTTTTCAAGCACGGTCTTGCCGTTCAAATAGACGTTGAAGTTATCGTCTCCCTGACTTACGGCCAAGAAATTCCGCGCCATTGGCTTACAGAAGCGAAGACGCAAGGTGAATCGTCCCTGGTCTGGCACGGGAATCAGGTAAGTGAAGTTCCCAAAGCGTCCATGACTGAAGTTGCCTGGGTCATGCGCTTCTGGTGGAGCCGAGTCCCAAGGGAAGTGCACACCTCCCCGGAAGTAGCGATCTGAAATCCAGTTTTCTCCCTTGTCATCTCGGAATGGAGTCGCCCACGCACTGAGGCGGATGGGCAACATTCCTTTGGTTGGCTCTGGAAGAATCTCGATCGCGTTGACGAATGCTACATCGCGACGGGAGATGAAATCGAGGTGCAAAAGACCATCAGAGCCTGGTTGGATATTGTCGAAGATCTTGATGTCCGCCGAGTTGGACCCGCCAATATCTGCGATCACGTCGAAGTTCCTGAGCAGATAGCGGCCGCTGGCTTTCACATCAAACAGACGGGAACCCTCCCCGCCGCCGGAAAAGTTGTCCTGCCCAAAATAGGCATCTGCAAAGTAGAGCCGCAGTTCGTACTGCCCCTTGGAAAGAGGGATGTCGTAGCTGAAGTTGCCTCTGCGCCGGTTGTAATAGAGCGAGGACTGCGGCGTATAGCTGAAGATCCTGGGAGGAATGACTTCCGCGCTACCGCCCCGATAGTAGCGGTCGCTGGTCCAGACTTCTTTCGTATTGTCGGAGATTTCGAATGAGAGGGATGTCTTGGCTCCGGCGATGATCCGGATCGAAGAATCCGGCAGATCCCTTGCCGACACCGCTGCTAACGGCGCTGCACCAGCATGAGCAGATGCCTTATGGATCAGGGATCGAACGGCGAGCCCGGCTCCCAGTGCAACTAACACTGCGGCCAGAATTCCGCCGTAGGCCCAGATTCTGAGAGCCGTCTTTCGGCCAGTTCCGGCGTTCCGGCTGCGCTCAAGAGGTACACTCTCCAGTACTTCTTGCAGCCCGGAAGACCCGGTCTCTGACGGGAGCGCAAGTTCAGAGACGTGCTCCTGAGAAGCACCGCGCCGGATGAACTGGGGGACATAACCGCCAGGAGGTAACTGGATCTGGATGGGGTGGGCTGCGCCCTCTTTTAAGTAGTACTTGGTGAGCTTGCTCCGCAGCCGATGGGCCTCGACGCGAACAATGGAGTCGACTACCGGATCAAAATCCGAAGCCCGGCCAAAGGCATCGATCGCAATGCTATATTCCTTGATCTCAGACGATTGACCATCAAAATACCGCTCGCACACAAAGCGGAGCAGGCGTTCCATCTTGGAAGATCTAGACAGAACATCCTTCAGAACTCTCGCGAGTTCGAGGCGCTCCTCCGAAAAATCACCTTCCGCAGGGCTCGTAAGGTCTCTATTCTTGTCTGCGTCCACGGGGTTGCGCACCGGTCCAAATTCGATCTGATTATACATGTAGCCATGCAATGTTTTTCTGAGGATACAGAACCCCTCCGAAGGGAATTGGGGCGGCGGCGGGATTGTTAACGTTGCTCCATCCTTCTTGCAATCAATTACATACTGTGTAACATCCACTCCGGTAACCTTTTGTAGCCTTCCGCCGCCTGCCTGCGGCCTGTAGCGTTGCGCTGTTTGTTCCATCAGAGGCGTTTTGTCCGGTGGCCTCCGGTGGGATTAAGCCCCGTAGATCCGCTGTGCAGAACCTGTCTTGGCCTGAGGGTGGGCTTGGAACAGCGCTGGAGCCAGTCAGCGCGCGAGCGGTTGTGCTGGGCCAGCCTTTGTGGTGTTCCCACCACATGATGTGAAGGAGAGGGAAAGAAGCTGATGAATCAAATTGAGTTTGCTACCGCCAGAACGCTGCTCCGCACAACCTGCTTCCTGATGGCTTTGGCCGGAAGTGGGTGGATGGGAGCGTGGGCGCAGGCAACCGCTACTACGCTGCTGGTTGATGTGGATCACCGTACGACTACCAGCCTGAATGGCAATTGGCACTATCTGGTGGACGCCGGAGGCCTGAACCTGTATGGCCTGGATGGAATCGTAAGGGACAAAACCTATGCACAGGATCGTCATCCGGTGCTGGTGGGCGAACGGGCAGGCTCCCAAGAGTACGACTTTGCCACCGCTCCCACGCTCAAGGTGCCTGGCGACTGGAACACGCAGCAGCCGACCTTGTTCCGCTTTGAAGGCGTGGTCTGGTACGAACGTGAGTTCGCGCATGTGCGCCAAGACGGGATGCGTACGTATTTGCACATTGGCGCTGCCAACTACCGCTCCTATCTATGGGTGAATGGCAAGCGCATCTGCCAGCACGAGGGTGGTTTTACGCCATTTGACTGCGAAGTGACCGGTGCCGTACTGGATGGAAAGAACTCCGTGGTCATCGCGGTGGACTCAACGCGCCAGGCCGACGGGATACCGAGCCCCAGCTACGACTGGTTCAACTATGGCGGCATTACCCGCGACGTTTCCCTGCTGGATGTGCCCACCCAATTCATGGATGACTATGACATCCACCTGAGCAAGGGTGCGACGGATGAACTGAGTGGCTACGTGCACGTGGAAGGAGCCGGCAGCGGCGTTCCAGTGCGTCTCCAGGTGGCCGAAGCGGGCCTGGACGTCACCTCTACCACCGATGAGAAGGGGAAGGCGGCTTTCAGAGTCACGGCAAAGAACCTGGCCCTCTGGTCGCCGGAGAATCCAAAGCTCTATCGCGTCAACCTGACCGCGGGGGCTGACCAACTGACCGACGAGATTGGCTTCCGCACCCTTCGCGTGGAAGGCACACGGATTCTGCTCAACGGCAAGCCGATCTTCCTGCGTGGAGTGTGCGTCCACGCTGAAGCCATGCAGCGCCCAGGCATTGTGAACAGCGACGCGGATGTGGAGGCGATCTTTGCCTCACTACACGATCTGCACGCCAACTTTGCGCGTCTGGTGCACTATCCGCACGACGAGCGGATGACGCGGGCGGCAGACAAGAATGGCATCTTGATCTGGTCCGAGATACCGGTCTGGCAGCAGGTTGCTTACTCCAACCCGAAAACGTTTGCACTGGCCCGGACTCTGCTGCGCGATATGGTTCGTCGTGATCGCAACAAGGCGTCGGTCATCATCTGGTCGGTGGCCAATGAGACTCCGGATCGCCAGGATCGCACCGAGTTCCTGAGCATGCTGGCAGAAGAAGCGCGGGCCCTCGATCCCACGCGACTGATCGCAGCGGCGTTTCTGCAACCGAACACGGAAGGCAAGAACAAGGTGCTCACCGACCCGCTGGCTGCTGCGCTCGACGTGGTGGGGCAGAACGAGTACATAGGCTGGTACAGCTACGTACCATCGGTTGCGGAGTCCATCTCCTTCACCCTGCCGCAGAAGCCCGTCATCATCTCCGAATTCGGCGCGGAAGCCAAGTCAGGAAACCACGCTTCCGCAGAGCACCGCTGGACGGAAGACTTCCAGCTGGATTTCTACAAACACAATTTCAACATGCTGGCCAATATCCCGCAGATTCGCGGCTATGCACCCTGGGTGCTCAAGGACTTTCGATCGCCGAATCGAAATATCCCCGCCTTGCAGGATGGCTTCAACAGAAAAGGTTTGATCTCGGAAGACGGAGAACGAAAGCTGTCTTTCACCTACATCCAGAAGATCTATGCGGAAGGCCTGTACGGGAAAGCCGAGTAGACCGATCTCTGGTGCAAGCGCGTGGATGCGCGCTCTCGAACAACCTCTGGAACATGGTCTACAAGCGCCGATTGTAACTTGTTGCCATGGATTCGGAAAACATAACGAACATCAACATTAGGAGGCTATATGAAGCCGAACATCTTGTGGGTTGCTGTATTGCTCGCCCTGTGGGTGGCGTGCGCTGCTGTTCCTGTTGCCGCACAAACATCGACCGGACAAATCGCCGGCACCGTGACTGATACAACCGGGGCCATTATTCCCGGCGCTGAAATCACCATCACAAATGCGGGAACGCAGGCCGTCCGCATGGCGACATCCGACAACAGCGGATTCTTTGTCGTCACCAACCTGCCCATTGGCGACTATACAGTGGCTGTGAAAAAGACTGGCTATGGCCCGGCAAAACGCACGGGCCTGTCCGTGAATGCCGATGCTCATCTGTCGGCCAACTTTCAATTGACGGTCGGCTCGATCACCGAGCAAGTTACGGTGAGCGCGATCGCCGGCGAAACGCTGAATACCACCAGTGGCGAACTTGCCCACGTCATTGACACGAAAGAGGTGGAGGCGCTTCCGTTGAACGGACGCAACTACACCCAGGTGCTCACCCTGATTCCCGGCGCGGTGGTGACGAATCCGGACATTTTCTCTATTACAACCGGACTGAACTCGACCAACCAGGTGGTCAACGGCAACCGCGCGGATTCCGCCAATCTCACGGTAGACGGCTCCTTCAACCTGAACTCGGGGAGCAATGGCAGCATCGTCAACAACGTAAGTCCCGACTTCATCAAGGAAGTCAAGATCGAAACCTCCAACTTCTCCGCCGAATTTGGCAGAACCTCTGGGCCCGCGTTCAACATCGTCACCAAGGGCGGCACCAACCAATGGCATGGTGGCGCCGTGGAGTATCTCCGCAATAACGACCTTGACGCACGCCCGTATTTCAGCTCCATCAAAACGCAATTGATTTACAACAACTTTGGTTACAATGTCGGCGGCCCTGTTATCAAGGACAAGCTGTTCTTCTTCGTGGGCGAGGAGTGGAAACGCCTTCGCCAGCAACAGTCGCCATCGGTGCAGACCACGCCGAGTTCCGCGCAGCTTGCCGGAAACTTCACCGGCGTTGCACAGCTGAATTACCCGGGAACCACAAACCCGATTCCAAACAACAACATCGCGTCCCTGATGACGACCGACGGCAAGGCCATCGCCAACGTCTTCACGACCATGAACAAGCTGGGCACCTATACCGATCAAACCGGCGCCACCAACAACCTGACCTTGATCCCGCTCAATCCGCTCAACTACCGCGAGGACATCATCAGGCTGGACTACACAATCAACAACAAGCACAACATCTTTGGAAGATGGATCGATGATCGCAACAGCCTGCTCGATCCCTTTGGAACATTTTCCAGCAGCAACCTGCCAACCACCCCCACCATGCGCAACCGCCCCGGCGAGAGCTACCTTGTTTCAGAAACCTGGAGCATCCGCCCCGAGACAATCAACCAGGCGACGGCCTCCTTCTATTTCGTCCCGCAGGACGTCGTCCCTTCCGGCGTGAACAACCTTCGTTCCACATACGGCTTCGCGTACAACAAGCTCTTCCCGGGTGCCGGCGTCGGACCCTACCCGCTGGGCATTCCGTATGTCACCATTCAGAACTACGCGTCATTTCAGGGTCCCGCCTTTGCCATGCATTCGCACACCACAGACATCCAGTTAGCGGACACCGTAACCATGATCAAGGGCAACCACCTGATCAAGTTCGGCGCGCTCTACGTCCGCGATCGCGTGGACCAGGATGGCCGGCCACAATACGACGGACAGATCAACTTCTCAACCAGCAGCAGCACCAACACCACCGGCAATGCGCTCGCTGATGCTCTGCTGGGCAACTTCCAGGCTTATACCGAAGCCAACGCCGACCCGACTGGCCACTTCCGCTTCAACCAGCCGGAGGCTTTCGTCCAGGACACCTGGAAGATGGCCCGCAAGCTTAGCCTCGAGTTAGGCGTGCGTTGGCAGCTTATCCGCCCGCTGTACGCGCAGGGCAATAACATGTCCAACTTCGACCCCTCCGTCTATAGCGCGTCGGCGGCCATCACGGTCACAACCGGCGGAAAGGTAGTTCCCGGCTCGGGTAACCCCTACAACGGTCTGGTCCGTGCCGGCGGCGGCGTTCCTGCCGATCAGACAGTGCGCGTACCCAATGTGAACACGGCCGCATTTCCGCAGATCCCGCTGAATGCGCCCCGCGGTTTCTACGACATGAAGGGCGCCTTCGGCCCGCGCGTCGGCTTTGCCTACGCTCCTGACGACAAGACCTCCATTCGCGGCGGTTTCGGCATGTTCTACTACCGCGTGGAAGGAAACGTGACCTTCAGCCAGGTCAACACGCAACCCTGGTTGCAAAATGTCGAATACGACAATGGAAATCTTACCAACGTCTCCGGCGGCACGCCCAACAATACCGCTCTCCAGGGCAGTATCTCCGGAATCGATCCCAAGCTGAAGAACCCGTATGTCGAAGATTTCAGCTTCGGCGTTCAGCGGCAATTGCCATGGAGTATGCTTCTCGAAACCACTTATGTAGGCAATTTGGGCCATCACCTGATGCGTCAACCGAATATCAATGCGCCAGCACCAGCGCAAGTGGCCACAAATACCAGCTACAACACGAATTACTTCGCCCCGTACCAGGGCTTCACAGGAATATCGCAGAACCTCAGCGATTCCAACTCCAACTACAACGCGCTGCAGCTTTACCTCACCAAGCGTTCCGGGCCGTTGACCTTCACCAGCGGTTACACCTTCGGCAAGACCCTGGGCGACTCATCCTCCAACAATACCGGTCTGGAGTGGTGGCAGAACCGGGCCTACAACTATGGTCCGCTCAGCATCGACCGCAGGCATGCGTTCATCAACACGGTAACCTGGCAGTTGCCCAGCTTCACCGGCAAGAGTCTCCTGATTCGCGAAGCCATCGGCGGCGTCCAGTTGACCGGCGTCTACCGTTTCCAGAGCGGCCCCTACTACACCATCACTGGAAGCGCACCCACCCTGGGAACCCGCCGCGCCAATTACGTTGCGGGTGCAGCGATCTACGACAAGGAACCGCGCTTTGTCCTACCCAATCACCAGGCCCAATGGCTCAACCAGACCTCGGCGTGGACCGCGGCGCCTGCCAATGCCTTCGGAAACGCCGGCGTTGGACAGGTTGAGCTTCCCTCGCTGCAGCAAGTGGACCTTACCTTCACCAAGGCGTTCGTCATCACCGAGCGCGTCAACTTCAAGTTCCAGGCCGATGCTTTCAATGCCTTGAACCACTGCAACTACAGTTCGCTCGGCACCACCGCGACCAGCGGCTCGTCGTTCGGTCGCTTGAACGGCGCCTATCCAAATCGTCAACTCCAAATGGGCGCAAAGATCACTTTCTAGAAGCTGTTCATAGCATGCAACAGAAGCAGCCGGATCCCCTGGGGTCCGGCTGCTTTGCTAGCTATGATCCTCGATTCGTGCTATTCGCAGAATGCCGCGAAGGGGCTGATGCTAGACATGGGCGTGGCCGCGACACCAACAAACGCGGGCACCTGGGTGTGCTTTTTGATGAACAGATTTCGCAAACTCGGCTTTTTCGAATACAGCGGCCGCATCTGGATTCGCAAGTCGCTGGCCAGTGTTCTGGTGAACGATGATTCGCCAGGTGGTCCCCGCGAAAAACCGGGAGCGAGCGGTCCCGTGGCGGAGTAGATCGATACCTGGGGTTGGGGTGGCGGAGCAGGAACATGACGCGGGCTTGGTTGCGAAAGCGCTTGATGAAGCGGGGGTCGCGTCCGGGCTCGCCGGCCAGGAACTTGAGGGCCACGCGGACGTTCATCAGGATATTGTCGGCCAGGTAAACAACGCCCATGCCGCCATCGCCTATCTTCTTGATAATGCTATACCTGGCGCTAATGACCGCACCCGGTTGCAGCTCCTTGGACTCGATCAGCACGGTGCCGTGAGTGGGGCAGGTACGATGCTCGTCAGAAAAATGTTCCTCACAAACCGGACAGGTCTTCATAGCTCACCAAGCCCCGCAAAAACAGTGGAATGGAGGTGCAATTCTAAAAGTAGGCGATTGCAGCCATGATAGCACCGGGGCGGTTGTGGGGGGGGATGTGGGGGATGGACATGTGGTTCAACGAAGGAATTGGGGTTCCCAAAAGCTCCACCCTGCCTCCGGTTTCCGATATGATACTCCCGACTGAAAGAAGCAACTGGAAGGTACAAATGAAGGAAAAGCGAATTTCAGAACGCGACTATCAGGAAATGGCCCTGCGAGAAGAAAGCCATGTCTTTGATCACAAGGCATTCAGCATTTCTGGAAAAGGCGTTCAGAAGATTGGTGTTGCGTTCGCAAACGCGGACGGTGGTGACTTCATAGTAGGAATTGCAGATGTGAAGGAATCACCTGACGTGAATCTTCGCTGGCAAGGCCACTCGATCGAGGACTTCAATGGGCACATACAGGCCTTAAGCGAAATAACACCTACACTTTTCTCTGAATACACCTTACTCTCCGTCGAGGGACGATCTGGGCATGTTCTTCTAGTAGCTATTGAAAAGAGTGCAGAAGTGCACCGAACGGCAGCTGGCTTAGTGTATCAGCGCAAGGGCGCACAATCACTCAAGCTCACAGACGATCAGATTCAAGAGCTTTCCTTTGCTAAAGGAGCCACTAGCTTTGAAGATTACACAGTCTCTTCCACCCGCGCAGAAGAGGTTTTTGAATCTAAACAACTTGCAACATTCTTAGGTTCCTATGCACCGCACTCTGAGCCCCTTGAGTTCGTGCTAAATCAGAACCTCATAGATCGGACTTCGCTGGACCCTCGTGTCGCCGGAATCGTTCTTTTCTGCGATAATCCGCCAGCCTTCATGCCCCGAAAATGCTCTGTTCGGATTACCCGGTATACCACGAAAAATGATGATCCCGAACGGGACAGTCTTGAATCGAGTGAAACGCTTGAAGCGCCTCTCTACCCTCTGATAAAGCAGGCTGTCGAGAAGGTCACTTCGATCATGTCTTCAGTTAATGTCTGGACTGTTTCAGGGCTCAAGACACTTGAATACCCGTCAGAGGCCATATGGGAAATTATCGCCAATGCCTTCATCCATCGGGATTACTCTATATCTGACGATATTCAGATTCTCATTTTCAATGATCGCATCGAGGTCTTGAGTCCAGGACGACTGCCTGGACACGTTACTCCTGAGAACATTTTGAATACTCGATTTGCTCGCAATTCAAAAATAGTAAGGACATTATCTCGGTATCCAAACCCTCCGAACAGGGACCTCGGAGAGGGACTGAATACCGCTTTTCAGAAAATGAAGGATTGGAAGTTGCGGCCGCCTCAGATTTCGCAGGACGATTCACATGTTAGGGTTGTAATTCCCCATATTTCACTTGCAAGCGCAACAGATGCAATCTTGGAGTTTCTGCAACACCACGACACCATAACGAATAGACAGGCCCGGGAAATGACGGGCATCCGATCTGAAAACGCGATGAAGAACGAATTCTACAAGCTTCGAGATCGCGGAAGGTTGGAGATGGTTCCCGACAAAAAGGGTTCTTCGGCTGCTTGGCAACTCCCTAATTCAGATCAAGACGGGGATGACCAATGGGTCCAATCACAGGAGTAGTCAACATCTGATGGTCCAGTGGTTGGTGCCCCGGGTCCCTCGCATTTGGGGACCCGGGAGAACGAGACACCAGCGCTCTCCGTTTCGCTGGGACAACGGAATTGCGGGGAGCGGCTGGAGCGCTGGAGTGCGGTTCACTACGAGATGGCAAACCCTCTACCTTGAGCAGCCGAATTGGACTATGCTGTTGCCGAGAGTGAGCCTTAGCTTTGTATCAGGGCATGGCTTTAGCCGTGCCGCCTGATCGGTGGAAAGGAGAGGGCTTTAGCCCCTGCAATGGCACGGCCTGCCCGCAATGCCTGTCCTGAGAAGGTTCTTGGTTCAGCGCGTATCTTCTTCGCGACCACCAAAACCAGCATGGGGCTTCGCCTGTTGCAATCGGAAAGAAACGCCACGCTTTTCATCGCCGTTCTGCGCTCGTATGTGGCGGCACGGAGATTCGAGTTGCACGACTTTGTGGTGATGCCGGACCACGTTCATTTGCTGATGACGATTCCCGGCGACATGACGATTGAAAAGGCCATGCAGCTCATCAAAGGCGGCTTCTCCTACCGCCTGAAGAAGGAGTTTGGGTACGCAGGAGAGGTTTGGCAGCGAGGCTTTTCCGAAGAGCGAGCCGACGACCCAATCAGCTTTCGACGTTTCCGGGAGTACATTGCGCAGAACCCAGTGAAGGCCGGGTTGGCCGAGGCTCCGGGACTGTATCCCTTTTGTTATACCTATTTGGTCAACGAGAAGAGATCAGGGGCTAAAGCCCTCGTTGATTCAGGCTGTTTGCGGCACGACTAAAGTCGTGCCCTGATACAAAGCCTGTCTCACGGAGGGTTTTCCTGCAGCCTGCAAAAACACCTGTGGTGCGGCAGACACGCCGTCAGCCGATAGAGAAGTGGCTGCATGCAATGCCACGCAGGGGCTGAAGCCCCGATCTTTTTTTTGCAGCATTTGCGGCACGACTGAAGTCATGCCCTGATACAAAGCTCCTTATACAAAGCTCTTGAAACAACTTCTCTTTCACAAAGCGCCTTAACCAGTACCTTGGCTCCCGGATCCCAACAGCGAGGGACCCGGGGCACCCGATCATTTGAACTTGGACGCCGACGCACCGGGGCCATATGCCCCGAGAAAAATCACTGCACATTGAACGCCTTGATGGCGATGGCGTTGGGGCTCTTTCCCGCGGGGAGAAGGGTGAACAGGACACGGATCTTGGTGCGGATCACGGCTACGTCGCCGGAGCGCTGGTCCACCGCAAACAGAAGAAAGCCGGAGTTGGACAGGGCCAGGGCGGTGGGGCCATCGCCTACCTTGACCGAGCCCAGGCGCTTGCCTTCGTCGATGCCGTAGAGGGTGACGTACTGCGAGCGGCTGTTGGCTACATAGAGTACAGAATTGTCTGCGGAGACCAGGCCGCGCGAGGGGCCATCGCCGATCATGAAGGTGTTCCCCACCTCATCGGTGGAGTTATAAATCTCTGAAACTGAGTCCGAGCTCAGGTTCGAGGAGAAAATCTCGCCGCCATCGGGCTTCAGGGCCAGTTGAACCGGGGCGCGCCCCACGTCGAGCAGGCTCTCCAGGCGGTCAGCTGCGGCGGCAAGGGCCGGAACGTTCTCCTTGGCGGGCTGGGCGGCATGGGCCAGGGCCACAGTCATGACCTGATGCCCTGCGCCGCAGGCTACAAAGGCTTTGTCGGAGTTGGGCAGAATCACGGCGTCCGAGGCTCCGGGGCAGCCGGGGAAGACGGCGCGAACGGCGCGCGTGGCCGGGTCGATCAGGCTGACGGAGTTGCCGCCGCGGTTGGCGACCACCAGCGTTTTGCCGTCCGGAGAGAGACGAGCCACGACGGGCTGCTCGCCGGCGCCGATGCGGGCCACCTCACGGCGCGCGGCCAGGTCGATGACCGAAACCGAGTTGGATCCCTGATTGGCGATGTAGGCGGTAAGGCCGTCGGGAGCTACGTCGATCGAAACCGGCTGGCGATGCAGCGCGATGGAGCCGATCACGGCGTTCTTCTGGGCGTCGATGACCGAGAGCCATCCGTCGGCATTGGCCGGGCCGGAGTTGACCACGTACACCTCATTGCGGGTGGGGCTGGCGGCTACGGCTATGGGATTGGCGCCGGTGGGCAGCTCGCGGTCCAGACGGACGTTGACCACGTCATAGATGCTGACCGTGCCCGAGCCCCCGTTGGTGACGTAAGCATACTCGCGGTAGTTGGCCGGGTAGGTGGGAAAGTCGTGGGGGCGGCATCCGGTAACCGTGAATGCAAGCAGCAGGCCCGCCAACAGGCACGCCGAGTTCTTCCGAGCACTAGTCATTGCGATCTTTCCCCAGGGAGAATGATAAACGATAGGGACTAGGGACTTGGGACTAAGGAGCTAGAGGCTAGGGGCTAGCAGCTAGAAGCTATTTGCTGCTCCGGCTCCGATTCTGGGGCCAGTTGCTGGGTGCCCCATCCATCCCGCGCTTTGTGCGGGATGGGTGGGACGGAGTAACACTCTTTGAGGATCGGATCAATTGGGCCGGAGCAAGCCGCAAGCGGACTTCCAGATCATGCAGCAGAGGACCGCCACCACCGCCACAGGAACCACCACCAGCAAAGCCAGCATGGCCAGACCCATGAGCGAGGGAGCCAGAAAGCCGAAGACGAGAACGCCCACGACGAAGAGAAGAAGCGTGGAAGCGTGCTTGAGTTTGGGATGGCTGGGCGTCGGCTGCGAGCCAGAAACAGGGCTGAGGGTGGCCACGGGGAGTCCTCCGGTGGAACAGGATCAACTGCCAGAAACTTGTAAATCGTAGAGTGCAAGAAGAATACCCCAGAAGCAAAAGCCTCTGAGGTATCTTGGATCACACCACCTGCGGTGGAGCCAACCGCGCCTGCGGCGCAGGGCATGTTCCTGGAGAGCGAAGGTGTGAGGATTGCGGAAAATACAACGCCCTCGCGCAAGGGGTGCTTGCAGCGAGGGCGGCGAAAATCTGAATGTGGGCTAGATGCCCAGCTTGCGGACTTCGTCGTTGTAGTACTTCCGGTAGAGGATCTCCCACTCTTGGGAGCCTTCGGGAATAATTTTTTTCTGGTTGGCGATCTTGGCCCGGGCGGCGGCATCGATCTTGGCTTCTTGCTCGAGCAGCTCTTCCAGGGCCTTGCGGGCTTCCTGGCGGATCACGTTGCGCTCCTCAAGGAAGCCAACGGCGTCCACCTCAGCCAGCGTGTCGGCTACGGTGTGGGCCAGCTTGTTGAGCTTGTCGCGGTTGATCCTCATAGCACCGCCTTGTATTTGCGTGCCAGCTCGCCTTTGACTTTTTTGAACATTTCAGCGTACTGGGCACCGGATTTACGCATTTCCTCTGAGTAAGCCTCCAGGATGACGCGTACTTCCTCGTTGATGCGGTCTTCGAGCGAAAGCTCTTCGGTCAGAGCAGCATGTACGCGTTCCTCGGTTGCCTTCAGATCGCTGGTGGCGATCAACTTGGCATCGACGAGGTGCTTGACAGTGCGGCGGGCGAGATACCCAACGTAATCACGAGAAAAGATCATGGGCGACGCCTCAGGATAGCGCATGAGACCGGGCGCTGTACACGGGTTGCGGTCATAAAACGGGACGGCCTCATCCGCAGTGGGGGCAGGAGCGGTTGTTCAGGCACTCATCGGCAATGCGGAGCCGCTCCACGGGGTGGCCAGCGACAAGGTGCTCGCGGACAATCTGGTCGGCGTCGGCCGGGGTCACGTTGCCGTACCAGACAGCCTCGGGATAGACCACGACCACCGGTCCATGCTCGCACTGGTCAAGGCATCCGGACTTGTTGATGCGGACTTTTGCAGCCAAGCCAGCTTCTTTGGTGAGCTGCTGGAGCCGGGTATGGATCTCGCTCTGGCCCTCCGCGGTGCAGGAGCGGCGGGGAGCGCCAGCGGGACGCTGGTTGGTACACACAAAGACATGATGCTCGTAAGGCGGCATGACGGGGGACCTCGCGGGACATTTACAGAGTACGGCATGGAGGCGGCACGAAGGGACTGAGGGACTCGGGACTAGGGACTGGAAGCTGGGGAATGGAGGTTAGCGCCTAGCCCTTAGTCCCTAGTCCAACTCCCGCTACCACGAATGCAGCCACTCTTCGTCGTGGCCAATGCGGACGGGGGCGTGGAAGAGCTGGCTAAGGCGCGGCTCGGTCAGCAGCTGAGCGCGAGGTCCGTCGGCCACAATCCGGCCGGCGCTCATCAAGATCACGCGCTCAATTTCAGGCAGGATATCGCCCAGGTGGTGGGTGACCAGGACCAGCCCCGTACCCTCTTGCGCCAGTTTGCGGAGGGTTTCGCGAAGCTCGCGTTGGGCAGCCATGTCCAGGGCGTTGGAGGGCTCGTCGAGCAGTAACTGGCGGGGGCGGTGGACCAGGGCGCGGGCGATGACGATGCGGCGTTTTTCGCCGGCCGACATGGTGCCCACCAGCTGCTCGGCCAGGTGCGTGGCCTCCATGCGCTCCAAAGCCTCCCAGGCGCGCTCGCGCATCAGCGGGGTGACGTGGAGGTTGGGCCACAGGGTGGAGGCGGAGAAGAAGCCCGCGGTTACGGCGTCGAGCCCGCTGGTGACGGCGGTGCGCTCCCCCGGCAACTCGCCCACCACCACGCCAAAGTGGCGGCGCAGGTGGCCCAGGTCCCAGCGCTCGCGGCCAAAGATGCGCACCTGCATGCCGGGCTGGACGATGGGGTAGATCTGGCAGGTGATGGCCAGAATCAGGGTGGATTTGCCGCAGCCGTTGGGGCCCAGAATGGCCACGTGCTCACCGGCCGCTATACGCAGGTTCACGTCGTGCAGGACCACATTGTCGCCCCTGGCAACGTTGACGGAGCTCAGGCGAAGAAACTCCTGGCTTTGTACAATTTCGGCGTCTGCCTGGTGGCTGTCCATGGCGTGGGTGCTCTCCCGCTGAAGATGGGCGCGCGATGGGTTGCGATGCGCGACTTATTCCATCGTAGCGCGGCCGCCGCCCTGGGCCTTGGAGCGGTAGAGCAACTCGTCAGCGCGTTTCACCAGTTGCTCCAAACTCTCACCGGGCCGCACCAGGGTGGCTCCGGCGGAGATGGAGAGCTGAACTTCCTGGGTCACCACCGATAGGCGTCGGCCGCAGGCTGTCTTCACCGTACGACGGGCAAGTGCACCCAAAATGGCCGCATTCACGCCATGCACCGCAGCCAGATACTCGTCCCCGCCCCACCGGCCCACCACATCGGTGGGACGAAGTGCGCTGGCCAGCGCCTGCCCGACGGTATGCAGCGCTTCATCGCCCGCGTTGTGCCCGTACGTATCGTTGATGGTCTTGAGCCGATCCAGATCGAAGAGCAAAATGCCGAAGGGCTTGGACGGCGGGGTCGCCTCGGTCAGCAAGCTGCGCAAGGTCATCTCCACGTAGCGCCGGTTCGGCAGCCCGGTCAGATGATCGAAGAAGGCCATCTGGTGCATGGCTTCGGTGCGGCGGCGCATCTCAAACTCTGCCGTGGCGTCGGAGAAGATCTCCACCGCGCCAATCACCTCGCCCTCCGCGTTGAACATGGGCTGGGTACGGACCTTCACCGGCACACGGCGGCCACTCTTGTGGTGCAGAAAAACGAAGCCCTCATGCTGCTGCCGATCGCAGATGCACTCCACCAGCGGACAAGCGCCATTGCACAACGGCCGCCCATCCATATCAACGTGATTCAGAACTCCGTCCTGACAGCGCCGCCCCACAACCTCTTCCCGGCTGAAACCGGAGATCTGCTCCGCCCCGGCATTCCAGTAGTGGATGCGCCGCTGCCGGTCCACAAAATAGACGCCGTCCGCAATGTGTTCGAGTAACTGGCGGTAGAACTGTGGTTCGTCGCCAAGAACAAACGCCATTGCCTGCGGGTCAGCCTTCTTCGGGCTGGACTCCGGTTGCAAGATCTTGAGGCCGGTCTTCATGGGGTTTCCTCCCATCCAAATTTGAGGGCTGAATCGCTTTCGCGGGCACCTTTCCCCGCGCTCATCGTCGTGCGCGCCTGCTCGGTTTCCCATTAGAAGACCCAAATACCACAAAATTCCGCATCCGTGGACCTGTGCTTCGTCGAGTCCTGTTTCTGGTTCATCGGCCATTCGCCGCATTTGCTACAGTAAACGTTAAAAGCTATGAGCGAACTTTCGAGCATCATCCTGCCCAGAGGTTTCCGATTTGGCGCCACCACCGCCGGCCTGAAGGCCAGCGGACGGCCCGACTTTGCCTTGATTGTTGCCGACCGGCCCGCCAGCGCGGCCGCGTCCTTCACCTCGAACAAGGTTTGTGCGGCTCCAATCGTGTTGGATCGGGAGCATTTGAGCGCCAGCGGGGGCCGGGTCCGGGTGGTAGCCATCAACGCTGGCAACGCCAACTGCGCCGCCGGACAGGCCGGGTTACTGGCGGCTTCCGCCACCTGCAACGCCGTGGCCTCCCATTTTGGCTGCACGCCGGAGCTGGTCTTCCCTTCCTCGACCGGGATTATTGGCCAACCGCTGCCCGCGCGGAAGCTGATTGACGCGTTACCCGCGGTAAGCGCCGCTCTGGGCACGGAGTCGGATCACTTTCTGGAAGCCGCGCTAGCCATTATGACCACCGACACGGTAGAAAAGACCGCCTTTGCCCGTCTGGAGATGGACGGGGCGAACGGCGCCAGGGGCGAAGTCCGCTTTGCCGCCTTCGGCAAGGGCTCCGGCATGATCCACCCCCAACTGGTGCCCCATGCCACCATGCTGGTCTACATTTTGACCGATGCCGAGGTTGCGCCCGAGGTTCTCAGGACCTACCTGCAGCCAGCCATCGACCTGAGCTTCAACCGCATCTCGGTCGACGGCGACACGTCCACCAACGACACGGTTCTGCTACTAGCCTCCGGCGCCAGCGGCGTACGCATTGAGGCCGAAAACGCCGCCTTTGCGCAGGCACTGACGCAGGTGGCTGTTTCCATGGCCAAGCAGGTGGTTTCCGACGGCGAAGGCCTGACCCATGTGGTGGAGCTGCAGATCACCGGCGCCGCATCCGACGCCGACGCCCTGCGCGTGGCCAAGGCCATTGCCCATTCGCCGCTGGTCAAGACGGCTTGGGCAGGCAAAGACCCCAACTGGGGCCGCCTGGCCTGCGCCATTGGCTACAGCGGCGCGCAGGTTGATCCGGAGCACTTCGACATCAGCTTTGGCGAGTTGCCCATCTGCCGCAACGGGGGCCGCGCCGCTGACTACGACGAGAACGCGGCGCATGAGTACGTGTCGCAGGCGGAGTTTTCCGTAGCCATCGATCTGCATCAGGGCACCGGGGTATGCACCTTCTGGACCACCGACCTGACCCACGGCTACATCACCATCAACGCGGACTACTCGACGTAGAGAGCAAAGCAACCAGAGCATCTTCCCTTTTGCAATAGACTTCCGTGCCCCATCCATTTCGCAGCTTTATCGCAAAAAGGGTGGGAAGCCAGGGCGGTGCGGAAAGGCAACGACGCCCCGGCAACGACTTCGCTGACCGCGGAGCCGTTGCCTTTCCGCACCGCCCCTCCGCAATCCCTTTGCATCTTTGCTACCCTGAGAGCAGCAAGCCGGACTTCCCGCCGGGTGTTTAGAGCGGTTCTCCAATACCCGCGCTTCCCGGCCTGCCCAGGAGACCATCATGTCTGTCATTGCTCAAATGAGCGTCAAGGATCTGAAGCAGCGCATGGATCAGGGCGCCGCGCCCGTGATCATCGATGTGCGCGAGCCCAACGAGTACCAGGTCTGCAACATCGGCGGGCGGCTGATCCCGATGAACACGGTGGCCGAGCGCCTCAGTGAGATTCCCCGCGACAAACTAGTTGTGCTGCAGTGCAAGAGCGGCATGCGCTCCCAGCGGGTGGCGGAGTTCCTGGTCCAGAACGGCTACACACACGTGGCTAACCTGGCCGGCGGCATCCTGGCCTGGGCCACGGAGATCGACCCCACCATGCAGAAGTATTAGCCAAGACGATGCAAACCCCTGTTCTGGAAGGTCAACTGGTGCGCCTGGAACCGCTCACCTGGGCCCACGCCGAGCCGCTGGCCCAGACGGCCGCCGGAGCTGACCTTGAACTCTACCGCTGGACCCAGGTTCCACGCACACCCCAGGAAGCCGAGCGCTACATCGGCGCGGCTCTCGCCATGCATGCGGCAGGCACGGCCCTTCCCTTTGCCACCGTCCGGCGCGCCGACGGCCTGGTGGTGGGCTCCACGCGCATCTTCAACGTGGAGCGCTGGAGCTGGCCCGAGGGGCATGAGCGGCATAACCGCAAGGAAGGCGATGTGGCCGAGATCGGTTACACCTGGTTGGGCACCAACGCCCTCCGCTCCGGCATCAATACCGAAGCCAAGCTGCTCCTGCTCACCCATGCCTTTGAGGCGCTGCGGATGCTGGGCGTCTGCCTGTATGCCGACGCCCGCAACCAGCGCTCCCGCGCGGCCATCCAGCGCCTGGGCGGCCGCTTCGACGGGATTCTGCGCGCCCATCGCCTGGCCACGGACCTGACCGCGCGCGACTCCGCTCGCTACTCCTTTGTGGCCAGCGAGTGGCCTCAGGTGCGGGAACGGATTCTGGCGCTGGTGCGGCGCTAGGGATCCGGCCCATGATCTTGCTAACTGGGTGGGCGGATTCAAGCTCCAAGTGCAACAGGTGTGATTTTAGCCGACCAGTGTTGTACGAAGTCGAAAGCGCCTTCGGGTAGGAACAGTTCTGCGGGCGCTTTCCATCCCAGAGATTTTCTT
>Ga0181520_10004901_pt1 | contig 21882 bp, 19 predicted proteins | sample PEATcosm2014_Bin_29_FD_132451 | JGI IMG/M metagenome (GOLD analysis project Ga0181520, IMG submission 132451) | Peatland microbial communities from MTU Mesocosm Facility, Houghton, MI, USA - PEATcosm2014_Bin02_30_metaG | ecosystem: Environmental > Terrestrial > Soil > Wetlands > Peat | place... | reverse complement strand
TAACTCCGATGACGATAGAGTTATAGGTAGTGCGTTGATCGATCTGAACAGCATTTGCCCCCAGCCAGCTCACTTGCAGCGAACTCTGCGTGCAGAGGCGTACCCAGGTGAGCAGCCGCGATGTGATGGAAGTGTCGTCGATGCGCGGTGGCTTCATTCCCACGCCGGCCTGCGGATCGGAGCGGACGTTGTTAGCTGGCGCACCCATCAATTTGCTCGGCGGGACCAGCAGTTGAATGACTCCCGGCTGCGTGAGACTCTGCGTAGTATCGCCGAGGATCTTCAGCGGGGTATATGTAATGGGCTGGCCCGCGAGCGGCGGCGGCTGACTCATCTGCCAGTTGGCCTGCACAGCTGAGGGCGGGCCTATATCGGAAAAAAGCCCTGGAACGGAAAGCGATGGCACGAATCCGATGTTGAGAATCTGCTCGCCCTTGTCGAGTGCGTTGAGCACAGGAGCAAGGTTTTCGGGCTTGGAGACGAGCAGCGCCAGCCAAAGGCTCGAGTCAGTCGTTCCATTGACGATGTCGATGCCATTGGGATCGCCTATATTGTTTGCGAAGACTGGTGTGGTGATGTAGCCGGCGGGAAGCGTCGAGAGGTTGTAGAGCTTCTTGAGTCCCGCGAGCAGCGGCATGGACTTCGCTTGTTGATCGGCGGTGAGGGGAACCTTGATATAAGCCTGCGCCGTGATGGGCAGCAGATCTATTTCGCTGAGTGTTTCGAAGTTGACGGCCCCGCTGACCTTGGCTCCCGAGGCGATGGATACTGGGGCTACCGAGGCCGGATCGAGCGAAAGCGAAATCACCCCTGTAGCTGCTGCTGCCGGTTGCATCGTCTGGCCAAGGAGCTTAAGGAATGCTATCCGCTGCTTCTCTGGAATGAGGTTGGCGCGGTAAAGAATTGTGTCGGCGAGCCAGGCGAACAACTCCACCAGCGTGCGGCCGGGATCGCCCGGCTGCGGATTGGTCCACTCCGGAGTATGCGCCGGGATGTTGGCGAGCATCTCCTGTACGAGATCGTCGTAGGAGCGGTCGTCGAGAACTGGAGGTATCAAGGGCATGATGTCAACCCACTTGCATCGTTAGGCCGATCTGCTGAGAAGCATTGGTGCGCAGCAGCCGGTAGTGAACCTGGACCTGAAGCTGAGCGGGCGCTCCCGCGACCGGATCGACATCCACGGCATCAACCGTGATGCGGTTTTCATAGCTCTGCAGGCTCTGCATGATGGTGCTTTGTATCTGGCTTCGCAGAACGACCGTGTTTCCCTCATCGAGAAAGTTTTCGAGGCCAGCTCCATAGCGCGGGCGCATCAGTTGTTCGCCAGGCCGCGTCATCAGGATCACCCGGATGGAATCGCGAACGCTCTGCTCGAGCTGCGGAAATGCGAGCTGACCGTTGACCGGTACCGGCAAAAATGGCCAGCCGATGGGGTCTTGATAAGCGATGGTCATGGCGCCCCCTCGTCGGGTGTACTGGGTGACGGAACCGGAATCGGGATGCAAATCTTGATGAATGGAAGCCAGAAAAAAACGATATTCAACAAGCCCAGAAAAATGTTGAGTACAAAAAATGCGCAGATGGAAATCAAAGGAATATTGAAGCCGCAGATCCATCCCAGACTGAGTCCGCCGCCCCCGCCCGCGCCGCTCATCAGGCCTGACATGCTGCTTCCTTGCATGGCGCTCATCAGATTGCCGGGCACTTGAAAGCTGCAATTCGGCTTCGCATTTCTCACGAAGTCGGATGTAGGATCGGGCAGCGGAATCGGCGGATGGGCACGACTGCTCGTCGCATGCCATGGCGCAATCTGGAAGGGCTCGCTGTACTGGCTCCAAAAGAGCTTTGGCGGGCAAGTGGGTGTGTCCCCTTTGATGCGAAAAAACATGCGCAGCTTGTAATGGCGCGTGCTATCCATGAAGCGGCCTTGCGGCGAGAGCAGATTGAGGCTCTGCGAACGGGGACCGACCGTGGCGATCATTGCAGCGACGAGCGCGCTCTGATCGTTGTCGTTGAGTGAATCCCAAGAGCTGGGCATCTGAAGCGTAGGCGGGTTCGGCGAGGCTGTGGGATAAGGGTTGTAATCAAGCAGCGCCACTTTTGCCGACTGATAAAACGCGCCCATCGGTTGCGTTGAGCCGTCGGAGAACGTGACGTTGTGTCCATTGAGAATGTTCAGGATCGCATTGCCTTGCGATGTGCCGTCGAATGCGCCGAATACAGTATGCAACATACGTAGCGCAGTGGTGAAGCCATGGAAAAGAGCTGCGTCTTGGTTGGGCGTGGGAGCTGTCGGCGGACTTGCAGTTGACGGCGTGGGAGGATAGACAGCGTTCAAGAACTCATCTGACATCCAGTGATAGTCAACGAGCGGTGCAGGCGTGGGCGTCGAGGGCGGCGTGGTGTATTGGCTTGAGCGCAGCAGCGGCGGCAAACTCGCAAGCAAGTCTGATGGCTTGATCAGCGGCGGCTGCTTCGGCTGTGTATCGCTTACTTCGCTGCTTGCCGTCGGAATGACCGCATAAAACACTGTCCTCCCCAGTGCCGTGCAGGTTGCTGGAGGCGCTGCAAATGTCGGCGAGGTGCTCTCGGTATTTGCAGTGGAGAGATACAACGCAGTGAGTTGTTGGTCGAGATCCGGCTGCCCGGACTTGAGCTGCGGACGCCTCGTCGGGTCGGGGTCCCAGCACTCCTGATCGTGCGTGAGTTTTACCCACTGGGATTGGCCGGCTGGATTGCGCATCCATGCTGAGAGCGTGTCGTAGTCCTCATAGGTTGTGCCGTTGCTGCCCGCTCTGCGAAATACGCGGCGAATCACTAATCCAGCCGACACAATTCGCCTGGAATCGATTCGCGGATTGCCGAGTCCTGTGCAGGATAGATCGACCAGCGCAAGATTCAACATGCGCTGCACCGGCTGATAGAGCGGCTGCGACGAAGTGTTGACGATGACCGTGCTCGAGATTGGAGGCGCGTCGGGCGATGCGAGATCCTTGAGGAAGCGCGCAGGAAAATCGTCGTCATTCATCTGCAGGATCACCGGCGGCTTCTGCTCCATGCCGGTCAAATCCACGCCCTGCACCAGCATTTCGTTTTTCACCATATGTTGCCTGCCCCCGGTGTGTACGTTGTCGCCACTACCGTCGTGGCTATCATTGTTTGGCATTGCACGACACCGCTGAAGGTCGCCATCGCGGCATCGACGGTCATCGTTGGCGCAGTAAGAGTCATGCTGGCAGCAGCAGTCACCTGCACCTGAGCGGTGGGCGCGTTGATCGTCACTCCGCTGCTGTCGATTCGGACCGAGGTTTGATTAGCGTCGCTGAATTCAATCGATCCGTCTGAATCCGTCATCTTGCCCGTCAACTGGCCCGGTGTCGTGAATTGAATCGTCGGCCCCGTCGAGTCTTCGACGATTGCAATCTTCGTGCCTGCTTTGCCGGTGATGGTCCACCGGTCGACACTGTCGCCGGAGCCGCCGAATGAGTCCGGCGCTTTGTCGTTGCCGTTCCAGAGTCCTCCAACGACCACGGGGTAACGTGAGTCGCCGCCGAGATAGATGACCAGAACCTCATCGCCCACGTCGGGGATAAAGAATGCGCCGCGATTGTCGCCGGCAAATGGCACCACCACACGCGCCCACACCGCGCCATCCTGATCGTTGATGCCGTCGACGTTGAAGTTGCGCACCTGAATGCGGTTAAGATTGCCGGGGTCTTTCACATTCACCACTGTTGCAACAAACGCGCCCGTGCCCAACATCGCAAGACTGTGCTCCTGTAACAAGCGGCTCATGAAGCACCTCCCAGGTAGGCGCACTCTGCGCGGAATCGTGTCTCATATCCGCCCTGCGTGTCGAAGTGGTGCACTGTCGCGGTGGCGTAATACGTGTTGGAAAAGCGCGGTCCAAGTCCGGCGAGTTGCAGATAAGTGCCGACGCGCAGATTAGGATTGCCCTCGGAGACTCCGTGAGCAACAACAAATGACCGCGTGCGCTGGGCAAATTCGGAGTCCACCAGCGTCTGCGCCTCTGAAGAGGTGAGGGCCGTGAATTGGCCAAGCTGCTCCGACCGCGTGCTCAGCGCACGAAGCAACCACTGACTGCCTGACTGGCCCGAGCCCGGACCGAGTGAGGTTGTCTGGCTGGTGACGGAGATCCGCTGGCCTTGTGTATAGTCCCAGCCGGTGGCTGTGACCTGCGCAACCTGGTGCGAGAGGTCGGCGATGACGCGCACCTCCTTAAGTTGGCTATTCAAATCGATCTCAATCGAGTTGCGCTGCGCCTGGCTGCGCGGCGAAGCGTGTAACTCGGTTCCTACAATCTGCACGTCGCAGTCATAGCGCGCCAGCAAGCGACGCAGAAAGTGGAGATCGCTCTCGTTGAACTGCTGTTGCGTGCCGATATTGGTGTCGAGACCGGCGAGCACCGGAGTGAGACCGAGATTTGTGGCCACCTGCTGTGCGATCGCTGTGAGTGTTGTTGAGTCCCAGTTCTTGGTGCGCCGCTGCATCCGCGCGCCTTGCAGTGCATCTTCGGCAAGCACGACGAGATCGGGCGGGCCACTGTCCGGGAAGCGCCCTTCAAGTGCTGTGATCTTGCCGCGAAAAATTTCAGTCGGCGAACTGGCATCGCCCGCATAAACCAGAACCGCCGCGCCCAGCTTGATGATTGCTCCGTCTTCAAAGACCAGATCGGCAAGCCCTGTCGAGAACGATCCAAAGTTGCTCAGACGCATTTCGAGCGACGACATGCCGCCCTCTTGCTCGCGCATCTCGATACTGAGCAATTGCGCCGTAACTTTGTCGTTCGACTGGCCATCAATCTGCACGGTCGGAATGGCAGTATAGACGGCGTTCTGAGTGAGTGGCTGTTCCGGCATAAATCAATCCGCCTTCAGTCGCAGTTTGCGTTCGTTAAGCGCTTCCATGGCTTCGCGCATGCTCACGTCCTTCTTTTTTTCGTCGGTGGGTGCAGGCGCAGTCACAGCTTTCGGAGCATCCTGTACCTGTACATGCATCTCGTCGATCGTGACTGCCATTTCTCTTCCTCGCGTTTGTTAGTCGTCGCTGTTGAAGGTCAACCGGTCGCTGAATCTGAAGTTGGTTCCAACGTCGGTCGAAAGTCCTGAAGAACCGGTACTGTTTGCTGCGCCGCCAAGACTGAAGCTTGCGCCGCTGTAGGCTGCCACATCGGTACCCACGGTTGTCGGCAGCATTTGAAGTGGATTCAAATTTGATGTCGAGCTGATTGGCGTGCGTCCTGTCTGCAAACCGGCAAACGCGCCAGCCGTCGCCATAACACCCGCCGAAGCAGAGGCTCAAAAGACAGGACCGAGCCCGCCTATCTGAACTCCACTCGATGAACCGGGCGATGCGCCAATCGACACTCCTGCCGAAATTCCAGAGGAGCCGCTGATCGAGATTCCAGCCGAGATACCAGCCCCGCCTCCCACAGAAATGCCAAGTCCAATGCCCACGCCTGCCGATGATGAGGACGCGGTGACAAAAGCTGCGGGAGAATTGAGCTGCACGCCACCGCCGACTTGCAACGAAGCGCCGCCGGTGAAGCGCAAACTCTCCAAGCTGTTATCCGCGCCAAGTTGGCGTGCGGCGCTCGGGTCTCCGCCGCGCGTGGCCATTGACTGTGCGCTGTCGCCGCTCGAACTCGGAACCAGGCTGCCCGAATTTGTGGGGCCGGAGAGATTCGCTCCCTCGTCGAAGACATTATCCTGACGCGAAAGACCTATGCTGACCAGCGCGCGCAGCGCGATTCCGTCGGCAGAGAAGAAATCGATGGTCTCCTTGAAAGAGTCCATGATTCCTTGAAACTGATAAGTTCCCCATTGAAACATCAGCACGGGCGGGGCCTTGGGCGGCGGGCCGGACGAATTGCCATTTGCGCTCGGCGGAGCCGAGTTTTGTGCCGCAGCCGATGCATTTCCTGAGGCCTGCATGAAAAGCGCAACCTGATTGGTCACTGTTCGCACATCCGAACCCGTGTCGGTGGTGTCGAATTGCAGATCCATTGTCAGCTTGCCGGAGAACTGCGCGACATACTGTGCCTTCTTCGGGTTGCCAGACTGCTGCGCCACCGAATTCTCAACCGAGTAGACAAGCGACGCGGGGTTGAAGTGCACGGTGAGCGGCGTGCCGCCGGGCAGTGCGGTCAGTGTGGCTTTAGCGACTTGTGGCGGCTGTTGGGGCATGTGTTTATAGCTGCAGTATTGTGGGCGTCACCGACCACAGGCCTTCGTGAACCAGATGCAATTCCTCAATGCCGACCTCACCGTTCTTAGCGTTGAGATCGGAGAATTTGTACTTGATGGGCATCGCCTTATCGAGTTGCCAAGCCAGCACCGCCGACCCGTCGATATCAAACAAGTTGATGGTCACCTGCATGCGCGGGGCAAAGGTTCCAGTGCTGACCGAGTTGAAGATCTGATAGAGATTCTGGTTGTCGCTGATTCCGCGCTTCAGAATCACCGTTGCGAATGTGGTGCCTCCAGCGCGTTGCGCTGCGCCGTAATTGCGTCCGCCCTCTTTGATAACCTTGGGCTCCATCGTTGCTTCGAGGCCTGTGCACTCGGCGAACGAGCCGGAGCAGACCTGGAATTGCTCGTGGTTGCCGTCGTCAGAAAGCGAGTCGGTGAAGAAGTCCACCTGAAAGCGGAAGACATGCAAAGGCGTAAGAGAGGCTGTGGCCATCAACTCACCTCCGCCAGGTTGGCTGTGATCTCTTGTACGCTGGCGCCGCTGGTCTCCATCGCCAGCGTCACGGTGATCGTTTCAATAGTTGTCGCGGGCGTAAAGGTGACCAGCGCGATGAGGCGGCCATTGTCGAGATCGTTCTGCGTCATCGTGGTTCGGTCGCAGCGCACGCTGAACGCCTCCTGCACGGTTGCTCCGCTTAGCGCGTTCAGGCTCCAAAGCCGCGTCAGCAGATTTTGCAGGAAGCGCTGCACGCGTCCCCACAGAGCCGGTCCATTCGTTTGAAAGACCGCGCTCTCGCCCATGCGCCGCGCGGCCCGGCAGATCACAGACACCAGACGATTGACCGGGGCCGGGCGATAACTCTCTCCCGGATAAGCCGTCACGTCAGAGAGCAACTGCAACCCTGTCGGAGTAAATCCAAAGAGACTGATACGTTCGATCAGTGCCTTAGACTGCGGGTCCGTACCCCAGTCAAGCGTCACCGCGGAACTCTGCATCTCTTGCGCAGGAAGCGCTGGCTCCACATCGTAGACCTCGGCCGGCGTGATTTTTGTCGCGCTGGTAAAAGTTCCCCGGGTGAGCGCGTTGCGTGCCAGCAATCCCGCCAGCACACCGTCTGGCGGCTCAAGCGACTCCAGCAAAACGCTTGAACCCGATGTCTTGAGCCAGGGATAGGCAAGCTGCAGAAATGCGCTTGAAATATTGCCATTGACAACCATTCCCTGTGGAGGCGGAGCCTCAGGCAACTGCGCGGCAATCACTTCATGAATATCTTGCGCAATCTCCGCACTTGAAGGGTTCTCGGCCGCAGTCGCCGGGTCCAGATCCTGCGGCATGGGAAAGGCAGCAATGAATTGGATCTCGCGCAGATGCAACTGATGGGTCGTGCTTCCACTGGCAAGGTAATTCAAGATTGTCGCCACGCTCGTGGCCCAAGTATCATAGTCGCTAAACTTCAAGCGCGGAGCAGGCGAGGGAAATGTCCGATACTGTTGCGGAGTAATGTCGCCCTGAGAGCACTCGACAAACTCCTCGGGACCGCTTGGCTGGGCAGGAAGTTGCCCGGTAGCTCCATTATGCGATGAAGCGCAGAGGATGGGAAGATCGGGCGTAACAAGAAACGAGACGTCTTCAAGCGCCGCCAAGCTTCCCACGCCGGTCCAGCTTGCCGCGCTATCGGGCGCATAGTTGGCACTCGGTAAGAACTCTTGCAGTTTGGCGGCTTTGGTTTGCGGCGTGTCGGAGGGCGTGACCGGGTCGTCCACACGCACCACATAACACCGCCTGCCACCCTGCGCAAAGAAGCTGCGTATCGCCGTGGCAACATAATCTGTACCGAAGGCATTTCCCGCACTGCCGTCATCGAAGATCGACGTGAATGCCGTATAGCTTTCAAGCAGAATTGGAATGTTGGTAATCGTCGCAATCTGCGCATTGGAGTAGCTGAGCGAGTTGAGCCATGAGGCCAAGCCCGCGGGCACAGTTGCCCCAGGCAGCACGCGCACCAGCCCGACGAAGCAGGCGATGTCGGCGCGGCCTGGATTCAACTGCGGCGTAGCGGGCTGGTTGTTGAAGATCACGCGGCTCATGGCACTCTCTCGATGGCGATCTGCCGGACTGCTCCGCTTTTCTAGCTGGCCTGGGTGATCTCAATGGTCTCGGGAGCCAGGACCAGTTCCTCAATCGCAATGTCGCCTGCACCCTTGCCGCTCATCGTCGGCCCGGTATAGCCCTTGGGCGTAACGGCATAGAGCTTGAAGATCTGAACAGGGTTGTTGGCCTCGTCGCGCAGTGTGATGGTCACGTCGCGCTGTGCAGAAGAGCCGTTGGTGCGGGCATCGGTGATCCAATCCCACAGGTCCGACGTATCGACAAGACCGCGCTTGAGCGTTACGTCTCCGGTGGTATGCATACCGCAATATTTGTGGACGAAGTTGGCGCTGTCGTTGCCATCGCGGTATTCGGAGATGTGCAGTTCGGTCTTGAGGCCGGCGACATCGGAGAATCCGCCCAGTGGCTTCTCCGGGTCGCGCGGGCCTTTCAGATCGACCAGGTAGTTGTAGGACGGGTAGGGTGCGGTACGGTTCGGCATCGGAATCCTCCTTTTTCAGCGTGGTTAACTGGGTGCGTTTGCGGTCATCTGCCCAATGCGGAAGATGACGAACTCAGCCGGCTTCAATAGGGCGACTCCAATCAGGCAGATCAAGCGCCCGTTGTCCAGATCGTTCTGCGTCATTGTGGTGCGATCGCAACGGACGAAGTATGCATCCGAGGGAGATGTTCCGAGCAGGTTGCCTGCGGCGAACTCGCTGTTCAGGAACGAGTCGATCGAGTCCGCGACGCGTGCCCAGAGCGAGGGCCCGTTGTTTTCAAAGACCGCCCACTGCGTGCCGCTGTCGATCGAGTGCTCCAGATAGATGAGGTAGCGCCGGACGTTGATATACATCAGCTCTGTGTCGGAGCTGACCGTGCGCGCACCCCAGACTCGGTAGCCGCGGTCGGGGAAGAAGCGAAGGCAGTTGATGCCCAGAGGATTTAGGAGCGCCTGCTCGGCAAAGTTGATGTGGCGCTCAAAATCTACTGCACCTATGACCACCTCGTTCGCTGGCGCCTTGGCCACACTGTTCTGAGTGTCGCTGCGCACGTAGATTCCGGCCATGAATCCCGAGGGCGGCACCAGGATTTGGGCGGGGCTCGATGTGCCTGCAATGGCTAGCGGATTGGGCGTATAAACCCACGGCACATAGAGCGCCGCGTAGCTCGAGTCGATCTGCGCCCGGACATTCTCGTAATCCGAGTCGAGCAGATTGGGCCCGGCCTCTAGAATCGCGACGCGATAGGCACGCTGCGCCTCCACGTGCGGAATCAGGCTGCCGATCATGATGTCCTTGTTGTCGGCGTAGATCGATGAGCCAGGCGTCGCCACGATGGCGATGTCTTCGAGAGCCGACAGGTATTGGAGAGGCATGACGTAGTCCGTCGCCATCGGCTCCGCGCCGTCGTCGCCGGCGGTGGCGCCGCCCTGACCGGTGCCAAGTGTGAAGATGGTAACCGGGCGCCATGGGCCATGATTCGTCCATGTAACCGCACCATCCACGGTGGTCTGGCCGGAGTTTGGATTCCAAGTGGGCGCAGTCGCTCCAGAGGTGCCGGCGGTTGTGACAATCTGGATGTTGCCCAGCGAATCCATGATGACCTGTCCGGCGGTGAATGCGTTCGAAGCCTTCCATGGCGCCGGTGTTGTCGAGGGGTCGATCCAGGTGGGGAAGAGCTCTCCGAAGAGAGCAAAGCCCGTCGACAACGAGCTGCCGATGTTGAACCACAACTGATTCTGCAGTTGATCGATCGGCCGCGGCGGATTCACGCCTAGCGTGTCGCCGATGTAACTGGGGTGGTTGGGATCGAGCCCAAGGCCGGTGTAGACCATTTGCTGTCCGTTCGCGCCCGGCGCAGTCACTTGCACGGTCAGCAGGTAAAGCTTTGCCGGGAACGTCGCCGCGGTCAGCGCTGCTGGCGTCGTGGCATTGGACATGAAGGTCGTGCCCGTCCCGTTGGCAAAAAGTGTTGGTGCAGCGTCGCCCGTTCCAGGCTCGCCAAGTAGCGACCCGTTCGGCAGATTTGCCAGATTGTTGAAGTTCAGTACGCGAGTGGCAGTCAGCGCCACCGTTGCCGTCTGCATATTCAGGAAGGCTCCGGGGAATCGCCCAGCGACGACCACGTCACTCGCCGATGCGGTGCCGGAGGTGGCAATCCCGGGATCAATTGTCCCTGCCGTAGCGCCGGGGTTGTTCGAGAAGACCCGCGAAACATAGAGTTCCGACCCGCCGTTGGTGAAGAAGGCTTGCACTGCCATCGCCATGTAATTGACATCCACCATGCTTGCTGGATTCACATTTTGCGATGAGACAGTCAACGCCAGATCGGCATAACCGCCATAGATATTCTGGAAGTCGCCGAAGCTCGTCAGCAGTTGCGGAATGGTAGGTGCTGGACTGCCGGCAACCGCGCTCCCGCTGGCTGGAAGTCCACCATAAGGCATGCCGCTGACTGGGCCGGTTAATGTAGGTCCTGCAAATGCGGTCGTGGTGGTCCCCACACCTTCAATTGTCGGTGCGCTGAAACTGACTTCTTCGACATATACCCCTGGTGTCTGGTAAGTGGGCACGGCGGTCCTCCTTGTTTCAATTCCCGGTGTCGGTTTCCGATTTCATCGCTTACTTCAAACGGTGATTGCAAAATTCATGGCTATCTCCTGTCCGGAAGTTAGCTGTACCGCCTGGCTGCTGGACTTGAGCGCTGGGTTGGGTAGACTCGTCAAAATATCGTCCGGGTTGGGAATCCAGCCCGTTGGCTGGCTCAAAACGCTCGGGTCGAAATACGCTGTTACAGTCGCTGCAACAGTAGACACTGTCACGGGACCACTGCCGCCAGTGTTGGCTTGTACGGTAAGTCCGACCACCGCCAGCAGCGCCTCGCCGTTCAGGTCGGCCTGGCCGGTGGCCAGCACGGCATTGTTGCTGTTTTGAACTACCTGCAAGACAGCCCACGGCAACCCCTTGGGCGGCGTTGAGCCCGCGAGCGTCACCGAGGCGTGAATCGACGCCCAGTTCGGCCCAATCGCTCCAGCCGGCGAAGGATAAACCGCGACCTGCTGCGGCGCGAAGACCCCAGTAGGTGGAGTTAGTGGAGTGGGAACAGGAGGATAATCCGGCACGGCAAGCGGAGCCTGCACATTGACCCGCCGAGGAAGATAGCGGAGGCTTGGATCCTGCAACGAAACCTCAAAGGTCACCGGCGGTGGCCACGTTCCCGTGGGAATGAACTCTCCCGTCTCCAGGTCGAATCCTGGCCCATCGAAGATCACATAGATGCCGTTGCGATTAGGCTTTACCGTCCACTGCGGAGCAGTGACAGGGATCGCCGGAACTACCGAGTTGCCGGTAATGGCATCCACACAAACGAAAGCTCCCAGAATGCGGCGGTCGACGTTCTCTATCAGTTGTGTAATCACGCAACGCCTCCATTCTGCATTTCAATTTCCTGCATTTGGAAGCGTGTGGCCACGACCGGTAGATCGGGAACGATTGTCCGGTCGACTCTCACAACACGCACAACGTAGCCAACCGTTAGGCGGTACTTCGGTCCGAGTCCATCCCATATATCCAGAATGTCTTGAAGACTAAGATCGGCAGGGATGATCTGCACCGCATCGGACTTACTCCATCCCGGCGCCGACGATGAAAGCGAGAGAACCGAAGCATCCAGATTCGGATTGGATTGCAGTTGCTGCATCGTCCAGACAAGAATCTTCTGTTCTGCCTCCGCACCTTCAGCCGATGCGTCCCAATAGGAGATGAGGTAATGCAGATCGAGATAAAGCACCGGTTGATCAAAGGGCGAGTCATAGAGGCGAGTTACATTGCGGTAGTGCTCGGCGGTCGTCATTCGGTGCAGAAAGAGCGAGACAGTCTTGTCAAGCTTGGTTGTATCTTCGTTGGCGATCTCGGCGCTTGATACCAGTTTGAAGTTGCAAGGGAACCCGACGACCGTGGGGTCGTAGTTGTTGTTCAAGAACTTCGCGAGCGCGTCCCCGACAGCAAATACGGCTTGATAATCAGCCACTCGGTTCTCCTCTTACTTCGCGGCGAGATCACATTGCCACGCCGGCTAACAACAATCTCTTCTTTGTCCTTCGAACGAAGTCTTCACCACTGACTAAGTCAACGCGAATTCTCGCGCGGGGACTCTTCCTTGAGCAGGGACTCCGCGTCCTCGCGGCGCGCAGGGTTCAGCCGGAAGAGGCTCTCTGTTCCAACTCTTGCCTCCTGCTGTACATAGCCTTCGGCGACCAGCCAGTTCAACGCCGCCTGGGTATTCTCAACGCTCAACCGAACCTGCTCCTCCATGAGCCGCCAACGCGCAAGCTCCGTGAGGCTGTCCGCCACATCTGGATTGCGCAGAAGATAGCTGAGGATTTGTTTCGCAACCGGCATGCTCTGAGGCTTCCCGTCTGCCACAACAAGTTCGTCCTTGGCGACAACCAATGCAACTTGCACGCCAAACTGCCACGAAGATTCGAAGCAATTAAATCTGTGAGTTGCGCGCGTTTTCGTGCAAGCTTCATGCGGCGTGCGGGGCGTTTTTGTCCCGGCCAATTGTCACTGAAGCTGGAAAGATATATGCAATTGCAACGGGAAGGAAGGACTTAGGAGAGTGGGTCAGAATTGACCCAGGCGGGTAGTGGCTGACCCGTCAGTCGGATGCGCTGATAACTCTGTATTTTTGCGCTAGGCGTCCGAAGGCGCGACGGTCTTTGCAAGCCTCACGGGCGGCCTGAGTTACGTTGCCCTTGTGTTTCTCCATCATCTGCTTCACATATTCCCGCTCGAAGCGTTGTATCGCGTGAAGTTTGGCGCTACGGAAGCCCTTGCAAGCTGACTCGTAAACGCCTGTCGCATCGACATCACCAGACAAATCCAGATGGAGGACCGAGGCAGCAATTTGAGTTCCAGGCGAACACAGAACCGCGCGCTGCATTGTGTTGTAAAGTTCGCGCACATTTCCAGGCCAGGAGTATTGTTCGAGTTTGCTTGCAGCAGCGGGGGAAAGAAACTTCTTGGGTAGATCGTTTGTCTTGCAAATCTCATCGATGAAATGCCGGCAGAGGATTGCGATATCCATGGGGCGTTCGCGTAGCGCAGGCATGCGAATCCGCAAAACATTAATGCGGAAATAGAGGTCGGAACGAAAAGCCTTCTGTTCCACGAGTTCTTCCAGGTTGCGGTTGGTCGCCGCAATAATCCTAACCTCAGCCTGCTTGAAGACCTCTGAACCCAATGGGCGGTAAGTGCGCTCTTGCAGCAGGCGCAGGACCTTGCTCTGGGATGCCAGCGAAAGGCTGTCGATCTCATCCATGAACAAGGTGCCGCCTTGCGCCAGTGAAACCAGTCCCTTCTGGTCCGAGCGCGCATCGGTAAACGCGCCGCGGGCATGGCCGAAGACCTCATTTTCAAAGAGATGGTCGGGCAAAGCGCCGCAATCGACTGGAATGAAAGGCCCACGGTGTCGCTTGCTAAGCAGGTGGGTGACACGGGCGCAAAGCTCTTTGCCCGTGCCCGTTTCTCCGGTGAGCAGCACTGGAGCGTCACATCCGCCGTAGAGCGAAACCTGCGAAAGCGCGGCAAGAAAGGCAGGATCTTGCCCCACGAGTTGTCCAAGGCCGATTTCAGCGGTAAGGGTTGTTTGAATGTCGGCTAGATCCTTGGGGTCAGGCCCTAATAGGCGCGCAACCCGCGTCTTTAGTTCCTCAGGTCGGATGGGCCAAAGCAGGAAGTCGTCTGCCGTCTCCATTGCTACTTGCAGCAACGCACAGTCATCGACCGGCACGATAGCAAAGACGGGAACTGAAATTGGGTTCCCCCGAAGCCATTGAAAGAACTCCGTCACCTTGCCTCCGCCAGGCACGGCATTCGCGATCACCAGACTGTCTTTCATTGCACGCAGACATTCCGGAGAGAAAGTATCCCACGATGCGCGTCGGGCGTTCTCCCACTCCGGCGCATAGGCAACTTGATCCCCGCCACAGCAAGGGGGAGACTGTGTGTGCTCGACAATGAGAATGCGGCTGGACACAGTGTTTCGTTGAGCGATGAAGGAGCTGTCTGGAGTCGGCGCAGTAAAATCCGGGAAGAACTGCCACGACTCCGCCACAGCTTAACACAACCCTCGCTAAGCTCACTACAATAATCGTGTCGCGACTACAGCAAACGTGTCACAGAATTGTGAAATGAATTTAGCGGTCTCTGATTGTTGGCACAGCATATTGCTTCCCGATCGTTGCATTCGGACATGATGGCCGTGGCTCTTGGATGGCTTTCTGCTCGTATCGTCGAGGCTTTTACATTCCTGCATCATGGGCAACTTCAGGTCAGTGCAAGCAGCCTGCCCCTATCGGTTGAGGCAGGCTTTTGAGATCGCAACTCCGAAAAGCGAAATCACCCCACCATATGCGGATAGGTATTCCGGACCGGGAGCGCTTCGTGAAATTCCAGTAATGACTGGGTTCGCCCTAAACAGGTCTGGGGAAATTGCATCTACAGTATGAAACGATTCGTTCTTCTCGTTCCCTATTGCGCCAAATAGCTCGCGCCTAACGGGGACGATCGCCACCCGTCCGAAAGTCGAAAGACCGTTGCAAGTCAAAATGCCGGGCATCTGAGAATCTATGTCGATTTTGCGATTCGGCGTTGCCTCAGCTTACGGCACGACTAAAATGGTGCCCTTTCAAAACGCCGCCTTAATTAACGGTTCCCTGCCTTCCCTATTGCGGACAGGTAGTTTAAGTTCAACAATCCGACGGGCTGCGACCATTGGCTCCGCTGTAGTGAAGAGCGCGTAATGTTACTGCCGAGTTACAAACTGAATAAGATATTTGCACGGTATTCGCATAGGATTGACAGTCCTTTTACAAAGTACGGCAGATACTGCTTCTGTGATCCAACAAGTTCTAGAGAAGGCTCCGCTGAACGTCGCAGTAGGTTCCATCCCTCTGATGGAGCTTTCCTCGCTTACACAGTCTCCACTACCGCCGGCCAAGACCCGCATACATGCAGAGGTCGGCCGTTACCGGCTGCGGCTGGCCGAGAGCCAGGAAGACCGCGATGCCGCCTGCCGGCTTCGCTTCAAAGTTTTCAACATCGAACTGGGCGAGGGTTTGGCAAGTTCATACCAAACCGGCATGGATGCAGACCACTTCGATATCTTCTGTGAGCATCTCCTGGTGGAGGACAAGACAGAGGCCGATCCTGCCAGGCGTGTCGTCGGCACCTACCGGATGCAATCCGGCGCCACCGCGGCGCGCAATCTAGGCTACTACTCCGAGCAGGAGTTCAGCTTTGCTCCTTATGAGCCGCTCCGTGCCGACATTCTGGAGCTGGGCCGCGCTTCCATCGACCGCGAGCATCGAACGCCCGAGGTGTTGACCTTGTTGTGGAGGGGCATCGCCCAGTATGCTTCCGACATGGGGCTGCGTTATTTGATCGGCTGCTCATCGTTGAACTCGAAAGACCCGGCTGAGGGTTGGCAAGTTTATAGCCAGCTTGAACACTACCGGGTATCACCCGAGTTTGAGACCGTGCCGACCCATGACTATTTTTGCCCCAGCGAGCTAGAAGGTCGAGACGCACAGCCGTCTGCCCAGCCAGAAGACCCGGCACACAAGGATTCGCCCGCCACTCCGGTCAAGATACCCAAGCTATTGAAGACCTATGTGGCTATCGGGGCGCGCATCTGCGGACCGCCGGCGTGGGATCGTGAATTTGGAACCATCGATTTCCTCACTCTGGTCGATCTAAAAACGATCTCTTCTTCGGCACGCAATCGCTTTCTATCTCCGCTGACAACTTGAATCTTCGTGCGATCCGGCGCGCTGTGGCGCTGGGATTCTCTCTAGCCTATGTCATCCTTCGTTATTGGCTCATCCGCCTGCGCGGGCCGCTCACGATGGAGCAAAAGGCAGGGTGGTCGCAGTCAAGCTCGCGCCTTGTTCTCGAAACTCTGGGCATCCATTACCGCATCGACGGACACCCTCCGGTGCGCGGACTAGTCGTCTGCAATCATCTCAGCTATCTTGACATTCTCCTGCTCAGCGCGGCCATGCCCTGCTTCTTTGTCGCCAAGGTCGAGATCGGCGACTGGCCCGTCTTTGGCAAGGCGGCGCGCAGCAACGGAACCATCTTCCTCGATCGCTCAAGCCTGGCCAGCGCGACAGCCGTTGCCGAGGAGATCGTCGAACGGCTCAAATTGCCGATTCCAGTGCTGTTGTTTCCTGAGGGCACGAGCACAGACGGCAGCCGAGTGCTTCGCTTTCATTCGCGGCTCATCGACCCGGCCACCTCTGCGGGAGCGCCGATCACTGCGGCCGCGATTTGTTATGTGGTCGAGGACGGCACTCCGGAGCGAGAGCTCTGCTGGTTTGGCGACACACTTTTTGTGACGCATCTCTTCAGGGCGCTGAGCACTCCTGGCTTTACGGCCAGGCTGCGCTTTGGCGAGTCAAAGGTGTATCCCGACCGCCGCGCCGCCGCGAACATTACCCACGCCGAGATCAGCGCCATGCGCGTTCAGTTGCCGCTGCCCTGAAGCTGAACGCGCTTTGATACGTGAAGAAATCGAGAAATTTTGGCCGATTTTCTGCGCTTTCTGTGCTGGCTCCGCTTCAACTCAGAGGCACGAAGCCGAGCGTGCGCGAGCTGCTGGAACTCCAGGCACAGCCTACAATTTATGGGTGTACTTGCGCACCAAGACCCAGCGAGGCTTAGCGCGAGTGGCCATTCCCCGCCGGAGCCGGGGCTTGTCCCGGTTGGTAAAGTCTCCGGATGTCGACCACATTGCCATCCATGATGAGAGTGGAGATTCGGCGGGCATTCCAGATGTTCTGGGTGGGGTCGCCGTCGACAACAAGGATGTCTGCACGGCGGCCGGGAGCGATCTGGCCCAGTTCGTTCCAGCCAAACTGGAGGCTGTAGTTGTTGGTGGCGGCAGCCAATGCCTCGCGCGGTGAGAGCCCCATGCGCACCAGCAGTTCCAGTTCGGTGTGCATGGAGATGCCGGGCAAGGAAGCGTGGACCGGCGAACCGGATGCGGCCAGATAATGCGGATAGGCCGAAAAGAGGGTCTCGTTGATCAGCCAGAGCCGCACGGCAGACTGCTCGGCCTTCTTGCGCTGGCTCTCTACCAAATAACGCTGTGCGGTGCCGGGCAGGTGGCGCGACCAGTAGGAGAGCGGGTAGTCGATCTCGCCGGTAGCGCGGTTGGTTGGCTCGAAGACGCGGGCGGGATCCAGCAGCCTCGCGGCAGGCTCCTTCCACAGATTGCGATGATCCGGCAACTGCGCAAAGTAGACGCTGAAGGTGGGCATCAGCGCGGCATGGCGGGAGGCAAGGAAGCGAGCGTAAGTCCGCAGGTGCAGATCGTTGGGAGGCACACGCTCGGCGTAGTCGTAGGCGGTGGACGCAGCCGAGCCTTCGGAATCATCCACCAGCGGCCGCTGAAGTTCGTCGGGGATCACGCCCAGCTCATAGCGGCCCATATGCACCAGCACGTCAATGCCGGCATCGACGCCAACTTTGTAAGGCGTGGAGACGAACTCCCCGTAGGTTACCAATCCCATCTGATGGGCACGGGCGATGATCCATTGGGCGTTTGCTGCGGTGATGTCATGGCCCAGCCAGACGGCGCGTGTTCCCAGCCGGGCAGTGTCGGTGAGCTGGCGAACTGTGTCATCGGGGCTCAGTTCGGCGGGATGAGCGTCCTCTCTGAGTTTGAGAGCCCACTGGGAGTGTTTGGCCAACAGACTCCAATTGTCGGTTGTGCCGATCGAGTCCAAAAGATAGAGGTGGGGACCGGGCGAAGCGGCAAAATCCACCACGCCGCGGCGAGGATCGCTGACGGCTACCACCGTGGTGACGCCCATGGCTAGGTCGGCATTGGCCTGCCCTTGCGAGTTCATCCCGGCGAAACCATCGACCAGCCCTGGAATGAGGAACTTGCCTGTGCAGTCAATGACCCGCGCGCCTTTGGGAATGGAGACAGCCATGCGCGAGCCGACGTCGGTAACGCGGCCGTCCCGCAGGATAACGACTGCGTCCGGCAAGTCCTTTGCCGAGTGGCCCCAGTCGGTTACGTCTACGACCGTGCCGCCGGAGAGCACCAAGGGGATCGATGGCGGTATCCCGGATGCGAACTGGGACGGCGGCTGCGGCCAGGCCAGCGCAGCAGCCAGAACCGGTACAACGCCGCACCGCAATAGCAGACGTGAAGGTCCCATAGGAAAAAAGGTCTTTTCAGGATTGTCGCACATGGGCACGGCGAGCGTTACTGCGTCTCGGCGGGTGTGCTGGCGCTCTTGCGGCGGCTGAGCACAAACGACTTCTTGCGGCGGTCTTTGCTGGCGTGGTCGATCTTTTTCCAGAAGCCAACAAAATAATCTATGGCCGAGATGATGGAGACCGCGAGCGTGAAATAAATAGCGGTAACTGCGGTCCATTTCACGGGAACGATCAACATTCCGAACTGCCACTCGTACCAGTGATGGGCCAGGATGGCTGAGACCACGCAGACGATTTGAGTGACGGTCTTGAGCTTGCCCAGGTCGCTGGCCTCGATGGTAAATCCCTCAGAGGATGCGATGGAGCGCAAGCCACTGATGAGGAACTCCCGTCCAACGATGATGACCACTATCCAGACCTTGACCACTGCCGGGTTATACGCCACAAGGGCAATCAGTGCGCCGGTGACCATGATCTTGTCGGCCAGCGGGTCAAGCAGCATGCCCATGGTTGTGATCTGCCCGCGCTTGCGTGCCAGGTAACCATCAAGGCCGTCGGTGATCGAGGCCAGCACAAAGAGGACGGACGCGGTAATCTCCTGCGCCCCATTTCCATGCCAGGGAAAGTGCGGCGTGAGTATCCACAGCAGCAGCGGGATCATGACGATCCTGCTCATCGTGATGGAGTTTGGCAGATTCATGCGCGTGCGCAGCCGTTGTGTCGATGGCTTGGCCTAATTATCGCAGGTTCATCGCGAAAGCGTCTCGTGTTCTGACTCGCCTGACGCTTCAAAGGCAAAGCGGGATGAGCCGTGGCCCACCCCGCTAAGTGTTGTATCGTCCGTTGACCCGATCCGTATTCGTCGATGCGAGCGAATAGCGAGCAGTTGGCCCCATCGCAGGTGGTTAGGCGTATATGCCGCGCTGGCGGATGGTGAAGGCCACCCGGTCAATCGCCAACATGTAAGCAGCGATGCGATTGTTGACGTTGTGCGCCTCGGCATAGCGGACCACATCGTCAAAGCTGTCGCGCAGTATGGTCTCCATCTGTTCGTTGACGACGGCCTCCTTCCAGAAGTAGCCTTGGCGGTCCTGCACCCATTCGAAGTAACTCGCCGTGACGCCGCCGGCATTGGCCAGAATGTCGGGAACGATGAAGATGCGCTTTTCTGCCAGAATCTCATCGGCGACAGCGGTGGTGGGGCCGTTGGCGCCTTCGACGATGATGCGCGCCTTGATCTTGTCTGCGTTGCGGCTGGTGATCACGTTCTCGGTGGCCGCAGGAATGAGAATTTCGCAGTCGGAAACGAGCAGTTCTTCGCTGGGCGTGGCCTCGGCGTTACGGAAACCCAGAATCGTATTGTTGCGGCGCTTGTAGTCGAGCAACTGATGAATGTCGATTCCGTTGGAGTTCCACAGGCCGCCATCGAACTCGGCTATACCGACGATCTTGTAGCCGCGCTCCATTAACAGCCGGGCCGCATTGGAGCCCACGTTTCCGAAGCCCTGGACGACCACCCGGCAGCCCTCGACAGACATCTTCAGATAGCGCAGGCTCTCGTCGCAAACCACCTGCACGCCTCGTCCGGTGGCCTCGATGCGGCCGCGCGAACCGCCCACCGTCAATGGCTTGCCGGTGACCACGCTGGTGACCGTGTGCCCCATGTGCATCGAGTAGGTATCCATGATCCATGCCATGGTCTGCTCGTTGGTATTCATGTCAGGCGCGAGAACGTCTTTTTCCGGGCCGATCGAGTCGATCAGCTCCGAGGTGTAACGGCGGGTCATCCGCTCCAGTTCGCCCTGGCTCATCTTCTTGGGGTCGCAGATCACGCCGCCCTTGGCGCCGCCAAAGGGGATGTTGACCACCGCGCACTTCCATGTCATCCAACTGGCCAGCGCGCGCACCTCGTCCAGAGTCACATCCGGAGAGTAGCGAACCCCGCCCTTTCCGGGGCCGCGGGCGATCGAGTGCTGCACGCGGAAGCCGGTGAAGATCTCGATGCGGCCGTCATCCATAGCCACGGGAAAGTGCACGATGATCTCGCGCGCCGGTGTGCGCAGCAGCTTCCACAGGCCTTCTTCCAGGTTCAGCTTGCGCGCCGCAAAGTCAAATCGAGCAGCCTGGGCTTCCCAGGGATTGATCTCCTGCTCAAGGGATACCGATTCCATACATCTCTCCAATTCCGGGGGCCGACCGCTTCAGCGATGGGCTTCGGGGAAGCACCCATTCCACATCATAGATGAGATGGGCCTTTTCAGTTTTGGAGTTGGCTATCTGCTCGGTGTTCTCGGGATGAATCCCACCGCGCACCCAGCAATTACACTAGGTTTGTGAAAACCTCAGCGCAATCTGTTCAGCCCAGCCGCAAAGAGTTCCTGGCGCTCGCCAAAGAGCACACGCTTGTTCCCGTCTGCCGCATCCTCGCCGCCGACCTTGAAACGCCGGTCTCGGCCTTTTTGCGCGCGGCCTGGCAGGAGCGGGAGTGCTTCATGCTGGAGTCGGTGGAGAACGGAGAGCAAGTGGGCCGCTACACCTTCATCGGCATCCAGCCCTTCAAGCGGATCGTGACGCGCGGGCGCGAGATCACCATCACCGAGGGCAAGAAAGTAGTCGAGATCGAGGACGATGTCTTTGCCGTGCTGCGGCGCGCCCTCACCGGCCACAAGCCGGCGCGGCTCAAGGGGTTGCCGCCGTTTACCGCCGGGGCCGTGGGCTTCTTTGCCTACGACGCGGTGCGGCAGATCGAGCGGCTGCCCGAGACGGCCAAGGATGAACTGGGCGTTCCCGACGCCTGCCTGCTCTTCTTTGACGAGGTGCTGGCCTTTGACCACGTGCGCAAGGAGATCTGGCTGGTAGTGACTGCAGATGTAACGCGCGGCAAGGCTGCACGGGCTCCGGGAGCCGAGTACAACAAGGCTGTGGCGCGGCTCGACCGGCTCGAAAAGCGTCTGGCGCAATCGCTGCCCAAGCTGGGCGGGCGCAAAGCCAGAGGCAAGCTGAAGGTGAAGCACCGCACGGCGAAGAAGGACTTCATTGCCGCCGTCAACCGTACCAAGGAGTACATCACGGCTGGCGACATATTTCAGGCCGTGCTGTCGCAGCGCTTCGACGTGGAGCCTGAGGCCGACAGCTTCCAGGTCTATCGCGCACTGCGCCAGGTGAATCCCAGCCCCTATATGTACTTTTTGCGTTTTTCGCCAGATGGCCCGCTGGGCGGGACGCCGGAGAAAGCTGGAGGCTCCTCGAAAAAGGCAAAGCGGCCGGGAACGATTGAGTTAGCCGGTTCGTCGCCGGAGTTGCTGGTGCGAGTGCATCAGGGCAAGGTCGAGTATAGGCCCAT
>Ga0181520_10004900_pt1 | contig 21884 bp, 17 predicted proteins | sample PEATcosm2014_Bin_29_FD_132451 | JGI IMG/M metagenome (GOLD analysis project Ga0181520, IMG submission 132451) | Peatland microbial communities from MTU Mesocosm Facility, Houghton, MI, USA - PEATcosm2014_Bin02_30_metaG | ecosystem: Environmental > Terrestrial > Soil > Wetlands > Peat | place... | reverse complement strand
TTCGGCGTCTACATCCAGCAAGACCAGGACGGCAAGACAGTCTACTACGCGCTGAGCCGCCAACTGGTCATGTTCTGCGTAGAGCGCCGCAAGGCCTGGCGCATGTTGCAATCCAAAGCCGGAATCGTCAACAAGGAGTACCAGGCGCAGAAGGCGATCCTAGCCGAAGTAGACGCCGGCAAAATCCCCATGGAAGTATTCCTAGCCAACGCCCGCGAAATTCTCGACGAAAGAATAGGCGGCGGCGTCCTGGCCAAGGCGTAGCGGAAATCGTGCCCTCGCCGTTTTGAAGGGTACGGGCTTCAGCCCGTACATCACGCACCACAACAATCCATCAAACACGAACGCGGACCGCAAGGTCCGCGTTCGTGTTACCCGCGCCCATATCTCACCACCCAGTTTTCCCCAAGAAAGGCAGTCATCCTGAGGGAAGAGCTCTTCAGCGGAGCCGAAGGACCTGCGTTTGCTTTTCGTCCACGATTCTCTCTGGAGTTGGAAACCTAGTCTAAGAACAGAATCGATGTAAAAGGCGTGTACTCCTAATGCCGTTGAGGGCCTCCTCATTTGCAAAACAAGCAAATGCAAGAGGAACTGTGCTATTTTTCCCAACATGAACCCTTTTCAGCGAATCTGGGAGTTTCCTTTGCACCATCCTGCCTTGGGCTGGTGGCTCGCGGCTGCGCTGACCTTTTGGAACATCATAGTGAGTTTCCTGGGTCGAATGGCTGGAAGGATATCCATCCTCGGGCGACGCTTTCAAAGAGACTAACTCGAAAAGCGAGTCCGAAGCCTGGAATACCTGCATGAAAATACAAATGCTCTGATTCGGTACTTGGCGGGCGACGTGGTCGACGTTGCAATCGAGTCGTGTTGGAACTGTGTCGCGCTGATCGTAATTCTGGTCCGAGTCATACCAGTCAGTGCAAGCGCGATGTTCGCAATAATTGCTATAAACATTTCGATCTCAGTGATTGGCCGAGCGTGGAGAATCAGGAACATGCTAAACGATCTAAGGAACTATCCCGCGAGTGTTGAACTACTTAAGGCTAAATTGAGCCGAGCGCCCCAACCTTGACCTCCCTCCAACGAGTGTCTCACGCTTCGCTTTTTTCTAGCGAAAGGTGGGAAGCTAAACACTAAACCGCGCGGCTCAATCAGGCTCGTCGCTTCCAGTAACCGGGCCTTCGTTTGGCATGGGCTACGGCGACGACATAAATCTCGTCCTGCCAGTCGAAGAATACGATGAAGTAAGGAAATCTTCGCAGCACGACGCGACGGGTTCCATGCAAATAGACGGGATAACGTTGCGGACAGGCCGCCGCACCGGAAAAGCCGGCCAGTAGATTGTCTCGAAACCTGCGCGCTGCAGAGATGTTTCGCTCGGCGTACCAGATTGTCGCCAGATTGGCCTCGCGTCGTGCTGCTTCGTGAATCCGCAGACCCTTCAAGGGCCGACAACTGTCCGCAAATCCGCCTCAACCTCGGCCAACGAACAGGTTACCGCTGTCCCGGCCTTGATCTCCTCAACGCGGCGGGTAATCTCGGGCTCCCAGGCCGCGGCAATCTCGGCCTCGCTGGCTTCGTCCCCGTCAGCATCCGCACTCTCCCATAGCGAGTTAGCCAGCCGAATCCGCTGATCCTCCGGAAGTTCGCGCGCGATTTGTTGGACTTCCTCGAAGGTGTGTCCCATAAGGAGATTGTAGCGCGAAACTGGCTTTGCGCTTTCCGATCGCGATGCGATAGCGAGATCGATTACGGGATGTACAAATTCACGTACTCGTTGACAGGCATTCCTCCGAGCCGTTCGCGGTCGAGCGAAACGGTAAGAATCTTCTCTTGCTGCACGTCCGGGAACCGCCGGCGGAGATTGGTCTTGAATTTCTCAACTAACAGAGACAGCCCTTCCGCGCGGCGGCGACGATGGCCTATGGGGTACTCGACCGTTTCTTCCAGGATTGTGCCGTCTTGCAATTCGACGCGCAATGAACTCGCGATCGAACGCTTGTCGGGGTCGTGATAGTCGCGCGTGAACTGCGGTTCTTCGACGCAGGTGATCGAGGCGCGCACGGCATCGATGCGAGGTCCCCAGACCGGGTCCAACGCGACCTTATCTTCATAGTCAGCGGCGGTTAGACGGCCGAAAATCAGCGGAATCGCGACCATGTATTGTAAGCAGTGGTCGCGATCCGCCGGATTGGCGAGCGGGCCTTTCTTGTCAATGATGCGGAGGCAGGCCTCGTGTGTGCGAATGGTGATGGCGCGAATCGCAGAGGCATTCAGGTTGCGCGCGGCCAACTGCGAATTGAGCTTCATCGCGGCTTCAACGGCAGTCTGGGAGTGGAACTCGGCGGGGTAGCTGATTTTGAACAGCACGTTCTCCATCACGTACGAACCGTAAGCCCGCTGGAATTTGAACTCCTGACCGCGGAAAGAAACATCGTAAAAGCCCCAGGTTTTTGCCGTGAGCGCGGAGGGATAGCCCATCTCTCCGGCGCGAGCCATCAGCGCCAAACGGACGGCGCGGCTTGTAGCGTCGCCCGCTGCCCAGCTTTTGCGCGAGCCGGTGTTGGGCGCGTGACGATAAGTGCGAAGGCTCTGCCCATCGACCCACGCCAGCGAGAGCGCGGCGATGGTCTGGTCGCGGCTGAGGCCGAGTAGCTGGCTCACAACGGCGGTCGATGCCACCTTCACGAGAACAACGTGATCCAGTCCAACTTTGTTGAAAGAGTTTTCAAGAGCAATACACCCTTGAATCTCATGTGCCTTAATCATGGCCGTCAATACATCAAGCATCTTCACCGGAGGCTTGCCCTCTGCAATCGCCGAGCGAGAAAGCCAGTCGGCCACGGCGAGAATTCCGCCGAGATTGTCTGATGGATGTCCCCACTCGGCGGCCAGCCAGGTGTCGTTGAAGTCGAGCCAACGGATCATGGCGCCTATGTTGAAGGCGGCCTGCACTGGGTCGAGCTGGTAGCTGGTGCCAGGGACGCGCGCGCCATTGGGGACGATGGTGCCGGGGACGATGGGGCCGAGCAGTTTGGTGCAGGCGGGATATTCGAGAGCTTCGAGGCCGCAGCCGAGGGTGTCGATGAGGCAGTGCTGCGCAGTCGAGTAAGCAAGGTCGCTTTCGATTTTGTAGTTCAGCGCGTAGTCCGCGATGTCGGTGAGGACTTTGTCGGGTGCAGGGCGTTCGTTGCTGATGTCGGAGGACACGGGGCTCCTTGTGCAAGCGATAGTTTATCCGCCGCTATGTGCGTTCCGCGAGCGGCGTGAACTTCAAATCTTCCGGCCCGGTGTAGGTGGCGGATGGGCGAATGATTTTGCCCTCTTGGCGCTGCTCGATGACGTGCGCGGACCAGCCGGCGGTGCGGGCGATGACGAACAGGGGCGTGAACAGATCGATGGGGACGCCCATGTGGTGGTAGGCGACGGCCGAGTACCAGTCGAGATTGGGAAACATGCGCTTGGCGTCGCGCATGGCGTCCTCAATGCGTTCGGCGATGGAGTAGAGGCGGGTGTCCCCCGAGGCAACAGCGAGTCCGCGGGCGACCTGCTTGACGATGTCGCTGCGCGGATCGCTGATGGTGTAAACAGGATGGCCGAAGCCGATGATGACTTCGTGGTTGGCGACGCGGCGGCGGATGTCGGCCTCGGCCTCGTCGGGCGATTCGTAGCGGGTGAGAATTTCAAGAGCCGCTTCGTTGGCGCCGCCGTGCTTGGGGCCTTTGAGCGCGCCGATAGCGCCGGCGATTGCGGAGTAGATGTCGGAGCCGGTTCCGGCAATGACGCGGGCCGTGAAAGTGGAGGCGTTGAACTCGTGCTCCGCATAAAGGATGAGCGATGTGTGCATGGCGGCCACCCACTCCGGGCTGGGGAGGGCGTCGTGGAGAAGGTGAAGAAAGTGCGCGGCGATCGAGTCCTGGCCGGAGCTGGCGCTGAAGGCGCCAACATACGAGTCTGTCCGTTCGACATCGATGCGGCGCCCATTGCGCGCGTAGTGGTGCCAGTAAAGCAGCATCGAAGGGAGCGAGGCGAGCAGCGTGTCCGCAATGGCGCGCTCTCCTCTGTCGCTGTGATCGGGATTCTCGGGGAGCACGCAACCGAGAGCCGAAACGCCGGTGCGGAGTACGTCCATGGGATGCGTGGAGGGGGGCAGCAGCTCGAGGGCCTGCTTGACGGCCGCGGGAAGACCGCGCAGAGAGCGGAGATGAGCCTTATAGGCGGAGAGCTCCAGGGCGTTGGGCAGCTTGCCGTGGACGAGCAGGTAGGCCACTTCTTCGAACTCGCAGTTGGCGGCGAGGTCGGCGATGTTGTAGCCGCGGTAGTGGAGGTCGTTGCCGCTCTGGCCCACGGTGCAAATGGCGGTCTCGCCAGCGGGCGTGCCGGAAAGTGCAACGGATTTTTTCGGCTTGAAGACAAGAGGAGCTTTGGGCTGGGGATGGCTCATGGGGGCCTCCGGTGAGCATCAGAGTAATGGATGAATGATGGAGAAAGCTACAGTTCGTTTTGAGAAGTGCTCCGTGGATCATGGTTCAGAGGCGAAGCCCGGCTTACTTTGCGGGTTTGGATTTGGCGAATAACTCGTCGAGTTTTTGCTCGTAGGCGTGGTAGTCGAGATATTTGTAGAGGTCGGCGCGGGATTGCATGAGGGGAACGACGCTCTTCTGGGTTCCCTCGCTGCGAATGGCTTCGTAGACCTTGAGGGCGGCGGCATTCATGGCGCGGTAGGCTGCACAGCAGTAAAGGACGATGTCGACGCCGGCTGCTGCGAGTTCGTCGCGCGTAAAGAGGGGTGTCTGCCCGAACTCGGTGATGTTGGCGAGGATGGGCACGCCGGCGGCCTTGCGGAATTCGGTGTACATCGAGAGCTCGGTGACCGCTTCGGCGAAGATCATGTCGGCTCCGGCGGCAACGTAGGCCTGGGCGCGGTCGATGGCGGCGGCCAGGCCTTCGCTGGCGAGCGCGTCGGTGCGGGCCATGATGACAAACTGACGGTCGGTACGCGCATCCACGGCGGCCTTGATGCGGTCGCTCATTTCTTCCGCGGAAACAAGCTCCTTCCCAGGCCGATGGCCGCAACGCTTGGCTCCGGCCTGATCCTCGATGTGCACGGCGGCCGCGCCTGCATTGATCATCGAGCGGATGGCGCGGGCGATGTTGAAGGCGCTGCCCCAGCCGGTATCGACGTCGACCAGCAGCGGCAGCGACGACGCAGCGGTGATGCGGCGCACGTCGGTAAGCACATCTTCCATGGTGCTGATGCCTAGATCGGGCAGGCCAAGCGAGTTGGCGGCTACGCCCCCGCCGGAGAGATAGAGGGCGCGGAAGCCTGTGGCCTGGGCCAGGCGCGCGGTGTAGGCGTTGATGGCGCCGGCCACCTGGAGGGGCCTTTCTTCCGCCAGGGCGAGGCGAAACAGGGCTCCGGGAGAGTTGCTGTCGACTTGCTTGGCCATTCGTCTTCTCTGGGCGGCATCATAACAGGAGCGCCGGCTTTCTCATTCACAGTTTGCCGGTTCCCCAACTGGGGCTGTCAGTGCGACAATCTTCGGGTTGGGCCCACTCCAAAGAACGAGGGGCTCTGCCTGAAGGAGAAATCACCATGAATTGTCAAGTTTTTCTGACCGCGGCCTTGCTGGCCGTTACCCCCCTGATTGCTCAAACCGCTCCCAAGAAAGCTCTGGCCAGCCCGCCTGCCGACGCATCGGCGGCCATTGGCGGCAAAACGATCTCCATCCATTACAACTCGCCCGGCGTGAAGGGCCGCGAGGGCAAGATCTTCACCAAGGATGGGCTGATCAGCCACGATCCGCACTACCCGGTGTGGCGCGCGGGCGCGAATCCGGCCACGCTCTTCAAGACCGGCGGCAACCTGATGCTCGGCGATTTGATGGTGCCGGCAGGGACGTACACGCTGTTCGTCGATATCTCCGACCCCCACAACTGGACGCTGATCGTGAACAAGCAGACGGGTCAGTGGGGACTTGCGTACGACAGCTCGCAGGACCTGGGCAAGATCAAGATGACCATGAGCAAGCCACCGGCGATGGTGGAAAACTTGGTTTACACCATCACGGACAGCGGCGGCGGCAATGGCACGCTGACGCTGGCATGGGAAGATCACAGCGCTTCGGTTCCGGTCATGGTCCACTGAGGCTCATGCTGCACTGAGGCGGTCCGGAAGGCGGCAAACGACGGCAGGGCGGCAATTGCGTACTATTGCGGCCCTGCCGATACAATGGACATAGTGGGTGAAGTCTTTCCACTAGGGGGAATGAACCTTGCCGTTGTATGCGTATCGCTGCACCAAATGCGGTTATAAATTTGAAAAGATACAGAACTTCAGCGCCGAACCGGAGACTGAATGTCCCAAGTGCCACGGCGTACTGGAGCGTCCGCTCACGGCGCCGGGCCTGAATTTCAAGGGCGCGGGGTGGTATGTGAACGATTACGCTCCAAAGAGCAGTTCTTCGGACGGCAGTTCGTCTGAAAGCAGTTCGCCGGGCAGTGAGTCAGGGTCCAAGTCCAAATCCGATTCCGGGAGCGACTCCAAGACCGATTCCGGAAGCGGCGCGAAAGAGAGCAAGCCGGCACCGTCCTCCAGCGAGAGCAGCCCTCCGGCGGCCTCGACGACACCTTCGGCAACGTCCGGATCGTAGCGCTCCCTTAACAGCCTGCTGTGAAAGCCGGGCTTTGAGAGGGCAGGGCTTCTTGCCGGCCTAAAAGCGTTGGCTACGGGGGCGTGGCGAAAGTCGGGCTTTGAAAGGGCACGGCCGGGGTGCCGGGGCGCCCCTTGGGCCGGGCCGGGGCGAAGTGCCGTAAGGCGTTGATAAGAATCGATGGGCTTTACAGGCTGCGGAAAAACTCGCCGGGAGCGCAAGATTTCAGGGCTTTGTAACAGGGCACGACTTTAGTCGGGCCGCAATTGCCGCAAAATGAGCGCGAGCTTCAGCCCCTGCTAATTTCGCATTGCCGCAACTGAGTTTTTCCGCAGCCTGTTTAGCCCCTGAGGTGAGCTCTTCGGGCTCTCTGTTCAAACTCGGCCCTTTTTCCGCAGCCTCTCTCGGCGCGAATTGAACGCTGCGATAATCACTAGATATGTCTTTGCTCGATCCAATTCCGTCAATCGTGGAACATGCGGACTTTGCGGCGCTTGAGTGGGAGCCTCTGCTTGCACTGGTAGCTGGCTTCGCCGCCTCGCCCGTCGGCCGGCAGGCGATCATCGATCTGCGGCCTTCTACCGATGAAGAGTGGATCACGCGCCAGCATCAACTGACGGGCGAGGTTCGGCTGGCGCTGGAGGAGCAGGTTTCCATTCCTCTGGGCGGCCTGTTCGATCCCACGCAGCTTGCGGCCAAGGCGCAGATTGCGGGCGCGGCGCTCGAGGCGAACGAGTTGCAGGCCGTGGCGCGGCTGGCCAACGATGTGGCTTCGTGGCAGGCGTTGTTGCAGTCGCCGCCGGCGCGACTGGTGGGCAAGCTGCCGGGGTTGTCGTCATTGTCCTCGGCGTTGACGACGAGTTTGCGGCCGCTGGCAGAGACGATTGAACGCACCATTCAGCCGGATGGATCGCTGGCCGATAATGCTTCGCCGGAGCTGTCGCGGATCAGGCACGAGCAGGAGAGACAGCAGCGGTTGATCGAAGAAAGTTTGCGCTCGGCTCTGCGGAAACTGTCGAACGAAGGCGCGACCCAGGACGATCTGATTACGATTCGCGGCGAGCGGTTTGTGATTCCGGTGCGCAGCGAGTTGAAGCGGCGCATCTCGGGCGTGATTCACGGCGCGAGCTCTTCGGGGCAGACCGTCTACGTAGAGCCGCTCGAAACAATCGAGCAAAACAATGAACTGGTGCGGCTGATCGAGGAAGAGCAAGCGGAGATTCATCGCATCTTTGTGGCGCTCACGCGGCAGGTGGGCGGCTATGCGCAGGGGCTGGTGGAGGGCGCGCGCGTACTCGCGCTTGTTGACAGCCTGCAGGCGCGGGCGCGGTTTGCGCGCGACTACGACTGCGTTGCGCCGGCGATTACGCCGGAGTTGATGTACCTGGCTGGGGCGCGTCATCCGCTGCTCGAAAAGCGTTTACGGGTGACCGGCGGAAAGATCGTTCCGCTCACGCTTGAGCTCACTTCAGCCGAGCGGCAGGTGATTATCAGCGGGCCGAATACCGGAGGCAAGACAGTCACCCTGAAGACCACAGCCCTGCTGGCGATGATGGCGCAGGCAGGCGTTCCTGTGCCGGCCGCGGCGGCCAGCTTTCCGGTTTTCACGGCGTTCCTGGCGGATATCGGCGATGCGCAATCGATTGAGGCGGCGCTGTCGACCTTCTCCGCGCACATTACCAATCTCGACCGTCTGTCGCGGCTTGCCGATGCGCGCTCGCTGGTGCTGCTCGATGAGCTTGGCTCGTCGACCGATCCGGAAGAGGGCGCGGCGCTGGCGGTTGCCGTGGCCAGCCATTTTCTAGAGGCGCGTGCGTGGTCTCTGATCTCGACGCACCACACGTCGCTGAAAGTGTATGCGGCGAATACGGATGGCGTGTTGAACGCGGCGGCGGGCGTCGATGAAGAAACGCTGGCGCCGAATTATCAACTGCGGCTGGGCGTGCCGGGGGCCTCGGCGGGCATTCAGACGGCGGAGCGGCTGGGGCTGAATCACGAAATCATCGCCGCGGCGCGGCAGCGGCTGGGCTCGCAACAGGTGGATATCGCGCGCTTCCTCGACCGGATGCATAGCGAGTTGACGCAACTGGAGGAAGAGCGCAAGGCGGCCCGGGAGCAGCAGTATGCATTAAACCAGGAGCGGACCAAGCTCGCGCGCGAGGGCGATGTGGAACTGCGCAACCGGACGCGGGAGTTCGAAAACAAGCTGGCCTCGCTGGTCAAGGATTTCGAGTTTCAGATGCGGGAGACGGTGCGGGCCATTGAGGATCGCGCGGCGCAGCAAAAACTCTCGAAGGAAGCCGAACGGCGAATCAATCGGCTGCGACGGGAGTTTCAGGAGAGCTTCAATCAGACTGTCGTGGCCCATCGCACCGGCGCCGATCAAGGGGATGCAAACGCGCAGCCGCATGTGCTTCGCCACATCGCTCCGGGCGATCGGGTGCTGATCAAGTCGATGGGCAAGGTTGCGGTTGTACAGCGCGAGGTCGAGAAGGACGTGTTCGAAGTAGCGCTGGGGCCGATCAAGATGCGCGTCAAGCGTGACGAGTGCGCCGCACCTTCGGGTTCTGGAGGAGATCCTGCGCGATTGGAAAGGGCCGATCCTCTTGCCGCCGCTCGCAAGCAGAAGGGTGTACACGTGACCGTGACCAGCGCGAACACCGACGACATGCGCATGGAGATCAACCTGATCGGGCGTACGGTGGATGAGGCTACCGAGGAGTTGGAGAAGTATCTCGATCGCGCCTTCATGGCCGGCCTGCCGCGGGTCCGCGTGATCCATGGCCATGGCGCTGGGATTCTGCGCCGCGGGGTGCGCGAGTTCTTGAAGGGCCATCCACACGTGGCTACCTTCGAAGAGGCGCCGCAGAATGAAGGCGGCCAAGGGGCTACGCTTGTGGAGTTGCGGCAGTAGTTGGCCGATAAGGTCTTGAGGGTACGTCAATGCCCAGGATATCGAAGAGAAAGAGATTTGCCAGTGAACCCGAAAAGGCTGCGTGGTGGGAAGCGAACGAAGAAGCTGTCACGGGCGCATTCGAGAAAGCCATGAACGAAGGCTACGTGGGCCCTTGCACCGTTGTTGCAACAGGCGACTCGACTGCCACCAGATTCCGCCTGGGTTCCAGAGTCGTAGCCAAAGCTCGTGCGCAAGCTGCGGAGCGCGGATTGCACTTCCACACCTATCTAAAGATGATCATTCGCGAGGCGGTGCGCGCGTGGTAGGTGACCGCAAGCCGGCCGCTTCATAAGAGCAAAACAATAGAACAATGCTGGCTCTTCCGATCCTCAAAGAACCAGAAGAGCCAGCCCATTTCTTATATTGATGTGGTCGCCGCTGAGCTGGTGTCATGGCAACTTGCTGCGGGCGCGGACTTGTGCGCAGTGGTGCTGGCTGGTGCGGTAAGGCTGGCTGTTGGCGCACTCTTCATCTCGTGCAACAGCTTGACCAGCCGAGCAAATCCTTGTTCGCGCGCAGTCTTGTTGCCGGGGACGGTATTGCCGGGGTCTTCGCCGGCGCGCATGAAGCCGTGCCCCGCGCCGTCGTAGGTGACGGGCTCGTACTTCTTCCCGGCGGCTTTCATGGCTGCCACGGTGTCGGGAACGGTAGCGCCGATGCGGGCGTCGTTGCCGGCGTAGAAGCCGTAGATCGGGGCGGTGATGGTGGAGACGTCGGCAGGGCCGGGTCCATAGAAGACGAAGGCTGCCGAGAGGTCCTTGCGGTGGGCGGCGAAGGCGAAGGACTTGCCGCCGCCCCAGCAGAATCCTACGACCGCAAGTTTGCCGTTCGCGGCGGGGAGATGCTTGCCATAGTCGGCCGCTGCGTCAAGGTCGGCGTTGACCACATCCGGATCGAGGCCGGAGACCGCTTTGATGACGGCGTCCTGGCTGGGGAACTCGCTGGAACCGCCGCCGTTGGGTCCGAATCCGCTGAGCAGATCGGGAGCGATCACGATGAAGCCCTGCCCCGCGAGCTCGTCGGCCATCTCCCTGGCCCAGTCGCTGAGACCGAAGATTTCGTGAATGAGGATGACGACCGGAGCCTTCTCTTTGATTTCGGGATAGACCACCAACGCCTGAACGGTGCGGTTGCCGGCCTTGACTGACACGTACTCACGATGGCGGGGCGATGCTTCGAGACGGGCTTTGGCCCAGTCCTGCCCAACTATGGTTGACGGGGCGATGGTAGCGAGTACAACGCCGGCGACGAGAGGAAGAAGGGGACGCGCGGACAGTTTCATGGGTGGAGTGTAATGCGGGGATGGAAGGGGAGGCAAGAACTGTCTGACTAAGTGCCAAAATTCCTGGAACCAGCTTTTGTATGATCCCACTCAAGCCGCAAAAGGCGCGGCTTGAATGGGGCACCCAGTTGACCTCGTCGGCCCGCTTGCTTACGCCATGGCTTCGCGAGTCATGGGCTCAAAGTGGAGCTGGTTCGACTTTCGGTCCACGTCGATTCGTACATGCGAGCCGTGCAGAACTTCGCCATTCAAAATCTTGATGGCGAGAGGGTCCTGAACCATGCGCTGCAAGGCGCGCTTCAGCGGACGCGCGCCGTAGGCTGCATCGGAGCCGGCGGCCAGAATAAGCTGGCGCGCTGGCTCGGTGAGCTCGAGCGAGATGGCGCGGTCTTCCAGCAGCTTGCTTACCTCGTTGAGGCGCAGGTCGAGGATGTGGCTCATCTGCGCGGCCCCGAGCGGACGGAAGATCACAATGTCGTCCACGCGGTTCAGAAACTCCGGGCGGAAATGCTCGCGCAGCACCCGCATCACGCTCTCGCGGGCCATGTCGAAATCGTGCTCCGTCTTCAGCGCGTCGGTGACCAGCATGGCAGCGCCCAGGTTCGAGGTCATGATAAGCACCGTGTTCTTGAAATCGACCGTGCGCCCCTTGGCGTCGGTCAACCGCCCGTCGTCCATCACCTGCAGCAGAATGTTGAAAACGTCCGGGTGCGCCTTTTCAATCTCGTCGAACAGAATCACCGCGTAGGGACGCCTGCGCACGGCCTCGGTCAGTTGGCCGCCTTCGTCGTAGCCCACGTAGCCCGGAGGCGCGCCAATCAGGCGCGCAACCGCGTGCTTCTCCATGTACTCGCTCATATCGATGCGAATCATGGACTGCTCGTCGTCGAATAGAAATTCGGCCAGTGCGCGCGCGGTTTCGGTTTTGCCCACGCCCGTCGGTCCCAGAAAAATAAAACTGCCGATGGGCCGCTTGGGGTCGCTCAAGCCGGCGCGCGAACGGCGAATGGCATTGGCCACAACCGTCAACGCCGCATCCTGGCCCACAACGCGCTCGCGCAGCCGCTCCTCCATGTGGACGAGTTTGTTCACTTCGCCCTCCAACATGCGGGTGACGGGAATGCCGGTCCACTTGCTGACGATCTTGGCGATGTCTTCTTCGTCCACCTCTTCCTTCAACATGCGGGCTACACCGGCGTTGCCGCTTTGGGCAGCGTCCAACTGCTTGAGCTCTTTTTCAAGCTTGGGCACTTCGTCGTATTGGATCTTGGAGACGCGATCGAACTGGCCCTTGCGGGTCTGCTCTTCGGCTTCGAAACGCAGAGCTTCGATCTTCTTTTTCAGTTCACTGATGCGGCTGATGGCTTCGCGCTCTTTTGTCCAGCGAGAGCGGAGGGCAGTGATCTTTTCCGTCAGCGTGGCCGTATCGCGCTCGACGACGTTGCGGCGCTCGATGCTGTTCGGGTCGGTCTCGCGCTTGAGGGCTTCGCGTTCGATTTCTAGCGAGATTTTCTCGCGTTCCAACTGATCGATCTCCGTGGGCACGGAACCAATCTGAATGGCAAGCGAAGCCGCGGCTTCATCCACCAGGTCGATGGCCTTGTCGGGCAGAAAGCGGTCGCTGATGTAGCGATGCGAAAGCGTGGCCGCGGCCACAATGGCCGCGTCCTTGATGCGCACATTGTGGTGCGCCTCGTAGCGATCCTTCAGGCCGCGCAGAATGGCGATGGTGTCTTCCACGTTAGGCTCGCCGACATAGACAATCTGGAAGCGCCGTTCGAGGGCCGCGTCCTTCTCAATGTATTTGCGGTATTCGTTCAGCGTCGTCGCGCCAATCGCGCGCAACTCACCTCTCGCCAACGCGGGCTTAAGCATATTGCTGGCGTCGATGGCGCCTTCGGCCGCGCCTGCGCCCACTAGCGTGTGCAGCTCGTCGATGAAGAGAACAATTTCGCCGTTCGAGTCTTCGATCTCCTTCAGCACCGCCTTCAATCGATCTTCAAATTCGCCGCGATATTTTGCGCCGGCAAGCATCGATCCCAAATCGAGAGAAATGACGCGCTTGTCGCGCAAACTCTCGGGCACGTCGCCGGAGACGATACGACGCGCGAGCCCTTCCACAATGGCGGTTTTGCCCACGCCGGGTTCGCCGATCAGCACCGGGTTATTCTTGGTGCGGCGGCTCAGCACCTGGATCACGCGGCGAATCTCCTCGTCACGCCCGATCACCGGATCGAGCTTGCCGCGGCGCGCGAGTTCGGTGAGGTCCTTGGCATATTTTTCCAGGGCCTGAAACTTGCCTTCGGGATTCTGGTCGGTTACCCGTTGTGTTCCGCGGACGGCGGTCAGCGCCTTGAGAATGGCTTCGTGCGTGGCGCCAAGGCTGGTCAAAGCATCGCGGGCTGGATCGTTTTTTTGGTTGGCCGCGCCCAGCAGCAGATGTTCCGTCGAGACGTACTCGTCCTTGAAGTTCGCCGCTTCCTTGAAGGCCTGGTCGAAGACGCGGGTGAGCGCCTGGCTTGCGTTGGGCTGCGCGGCCGCTCCTGCCACGCGAGGCAGTTTTTCCTCGATGGCGTGCAGTTCGTGTTCCAGCCGCTCGGTGGGCACGCCGATTTTCTCCAGCACGGCGGGGATCACGCCCTCGCGGTCTTCAAGCAGAGCCAGCAACAGGTGCACGGGCTGCATTTCGGGGTTGCCGAGTTCGGTTGCGCGCGTCTGCGCCTGCTGCACTGCCTGCTGCGACTTGACGGTGAATTTTTCCCAACGAATGGCCATGAAAAACAGCTCCTAGCCTCTAGCTTCTAGCTTGTTCTTGCTGGAAGCCGGCAGCCAGCCGCCGCCTAAAGAGATTTTGTTCCTGCGCTACCTGATGCAATAAACCAAGCGCCGGAGAGCGGAAATTCATCGGCTCCCCGGCGCGAGCATCGGAAATGCTGCCAGCCTCGCCGTAGAAAAAGCTAGAAGCTAGAGGCTAGCAGCTAGAAGCTCGTTGCTGCCTTCAGGCCGCAACGTTGATCTTGATCTGCTTGGGCTGCGCTTCGGGCTTCTTCAAAAGCTCCAGCTTCAGCACGCCTGCATTGTACTTCGCCTGCACATGCTCGGTGTCCACAGTCGACGGGAGCGTAAAGGCGCGGAAGAAGCTGCCGTAGCGCCGCTCGATGCGATGGAAGTTCTCTTCCTTCTCCTCGGCCTCGAACTTGCGCTCGCCCTTCACGGTAAGCGTGTTGTTCTCGACGCTGACGTCCAGGTCCTTCTCATCGATGCCCGGAACCTCGAGCTTGAGCATGACCTTCTTGTCGTCCTCATAGATATCGACGGCCGGCACAAAGGCCGCAGTGGTCAACGGGCTGTCTCCGTCGTTCATATCGCGGAACAGCGAATTCAGCCTGTTCTGCATGGTTACAACTTCACGAAATGGATCCCAACGAGTGATTGCCATGATTCTTTCCTCCAATACGGATTCTTGATGATGGGGCAGGGTTTTGGAGCCTGCCGTTCAATCAATCTGATGAAACTATAGCATAAATGATTCATAAAATATGCGCGCTTTACACTCATAGCGTGAATGATCAAGTAATATGCTTATTTTTCAATAAGTTGGATCGGGAACACAGGACTGCTTATGCCGGCGCCAACGACTGGACAATGAGCCTTGTAGAGGGCTGCTGGCCGCTGGCCAGGCGCGTGAGGGTCAGCACGGTAATGTCGTCGTCCTGGCCGAAGTTGACGGCGGCTTCAGTGGCTTCGGCGGCGTTGGGGCCGGATCTGAACAGGGCGTCCAGCCGCTCGAAGCTGAAGATTTCGCCGCTGGAGTTGCGCGCTTCGAGCAGCCCATCGGTGTAGAGAGAGAAGTGGTCGCCTTCGTGCAGCGTGATCGACTCTTCCTTGTAGCCGGGGTTGGGAAGCACGCCCAGTGGCAGAGCCCCGGGCAGTTCGAGCCGGTACTGATTGAGGAAGGGGCCGGGATGTCCGGCGCTGGCCATGGTGCAGCTTCCGTCGGGCGAGAGGCGCAGGGCGAGGCAGGTGGTGAAGCCGCCCTGCATTCGGCCGTGGAGGCGGGTGTTGAGCTCGGCCAGCACATCGGCGGGGTGGGGTGCGAATCTGGCCACGGTGCGGGCCGCGCCCACAATGAGAGAGACGGTCATGGCAGCCTTGAGTCCTTTGCCGCTCACGTCGCCGAGCAGGATCAAGGTGGAACCCAGGGATTCGCCTTCCAGGGGAATGATCTGGAAGAAGTCGCCGCCCACTTCCTGCGCGGGGCGGTAGGCGCTCGTGACCGAGAATCCGGGCAACTCGGGCAGAGACTCCGGGATGAGAATCTGCTGGAGTTCGCGCGCGCTTTTCAGCTCCTGTTCGAGAGCGCCCTGGTGGCGCAGGGTCTCCTGCATATAGCGGTAGATGGCGTAGATGATGGCCAGCAGCAGCAGCGTGTCGGCGATCAGCTGGGCCGGAAACGCGTTGCCGTTGAAGAAGAACAGGGGCTGTTGCAGCTTGTCTCCGATGGTCCAATGCGTGAAGCGGCTGCCCTGGCGGAGCGCGATGCCGGAGACGAAAAGCATTTCGGCGAGGAAGGCGCTGATGGCCAGCAGCCAGCGCGAGGAGTCGAGGCGCTTGCGAACCCCGAGCGCGACGAGCACCAGCGGATAGGCCTCGGCGGTTGTAAACACGGCGGTGAATGCCGCATCGGTCCACTGCGTCCAGGCGCCGAACCATGGGCTGTTCCAGAACACGCAAAGCAGGCCGTCGAGCGAGGCCGTAGTGAGGCTTACGATGGCGATCACGCGGGTAAGCCTTACCAGCAACGGGCTCTCGTCGAGCTTGAGCAGCGAAAGCAGCAGGAACCACAGTCCAATGTCCTGCAGTGCGAAAATGGGCTGCAGCCAGCCCAGCCCAGCGGCAAAACTTACGTTCAGGCGCAGCCCTTCGAGGAACATGTCGAAGATCGGTGCGCCCGTGAACAGCGCCATCCACAGCAGCACGCGCTGGGAGCGGTTGCGGAACCATGCCAGCAGGCTCAGCAGCGCCACCAGCCCATCCAGGGAGTGCATGGCGAAGTAGTATTGCCGGCTCCGCATCCAGCCGTAATCGTTCTCCGTCTTTACCGCGGTGATGGCCTCGGAACTGCCGACAATGGGTACCGCAACCAGGCCGCCGCCCTGCCCCGTGTCGAACGAGACCAGGGGCGCTTTCCACACGCGCAGGGCCAGAACGCCGTCGCGCACGTCTCCCAGGCCGAAGGTCTGATTTGGAGAACTCAAGGGAAACGAAGGATGGGGCGGCATGGAACCGTACCGGCCCATGAGCCGGCCATTCCAATAGATTTCGTATGCGTCGTCGATGTGACGGATGAGCATGGCGAGATCGGCCTTGGCGCCGGGAGCAACGGTCAGGTGAACGTGCTTGCGGTACCAGGCGAAGCCGGTGTAGTTGGCGTAGCCCTGTTGTCCCCAGGGCGTGTCGGCGCTTAACTGCTCCCAGCCGTTGGCCCCGGTCGAGTCTGCGGTCTGCGGCAGCGCAAAACTTGGGTCGTCGCCAATATGAAACTGCCAGGGACCGTCGAGGGGCGCGGCTCCTTTGCCCAAGGCATCGACCACGAGCACGGGGCTCTGTTTCGCTTGGGGCGCATCGGACGGAGCGGCAGCCTTTAACGTGACGGCGGCGAGAGCGGCAAGAATCGCTCCCGCAAAAAGCGGCATGAGGCGGGGAAGCCTTGGCATATGGAGAGCATACTCTGCTGTTTCTGTTGGCAACAGCGAATTTTTTGGGGCTGAGCCTCAGCGCTCGACGGAGCGGAAACGGGTGAGTTCCAGCCAGCAGACTCGCCATAGGGCCTGCCGATCCTCGCGTAGTCCGGGGCTTCGTAGATTTCAGGGAAGTTCAGCCTGATCGCATCCACCAGGGCTGCGTGCTCGATCGATCCGGCTTGCGGCAAATGCGCAGTCTCGCTCTTTTCTGGTTCGATTCTTGACAGAGCTTCAGGTTCCACGTTCGTGACCTGTGTCATGGTTTTACCCCCGGGCTCTTCGATTTTGAGCTGATGTTCAATTTTCTCAGTAAGAAGGTACAGAGTGCTGTGCGCTTTTGTACAGTACGTTATTGTGGGAAGAAAGCTGTTCGTTGGCAATTAATTTTCTCGGGCGCCTCCCGGTGCGATTGCCCCGCCCCGATCTCCCGCCTTCCGGATGCGGCCAGACCGGCCCTCTAAAATAAATCAGATGATTCACATCCCCTCGCTTCCCTCCTACATGGACCTGCACTGGATTTGGCTTGCTGTGGCCGCGTTCCTGGCCGGGGTGCTGAATGCGGTGGCCGGGGGCGGGTCGTTCCTGTCGTTTCCGGCCATGCTGGGCATGAAGATTCTCCCGGTGCAAGCCAATGCCACCAATACAGTTGCGGTCTGGCCGGGGCAGTTGACTTCGATTGCCGCGTATTGGGATGACATCCGGAAGAACGCGCGCCTGGCGTGGCCGATGGGGCTGGCAGGACTGCTGGGCGGCTCGGTCGGCGCGCTGGTGCTGCTGAATACGCCCCAGATGACCTTCATGCGCCTGGTGCCGTGGCTGCTGCTGGTGGCCGCCTTGATCTTCGCGGCCAGCGGCCCGGTGTCGCGGTGGCTTGAGCGCCGCAAAGGTGCGATGGCGGCCCGGACTCGGTCGCACCGCCTGCTGCCGATCTTCTTTTCCATCGTCGTCGTGTGTTTTTACATTGGATATTTTGGCGCCGGCGCGGGCTTTCTCATCATCACCGTGCTTTCGCTGTTCGGCTTTGAAGACCTGAATGAGATCAACGCTCTCAAGGTAGTTTCAACCACCATGGCCAACGGCATCGCGGTCGTTCTCTTCGTCGTGGACGGGCAGGTCGTGTGGCGCTATTGCCTCCTGGCCATGGTGACCTGCGCCATCGGCGGGTACAGTTCAGCGCGCTTTGCAAGAATGGTTCCGCAGCGCATATTGCGCGCACTGGTGGTGGCCATCGGCCTCTCGATGGCGGCCTGGTTCTTCTGGAAAAAGTGAAGAGAGGCAGCGATTAGAGCGTGTTTCAAAAAACCCGTCTTGTAACAGTCGTCCACCGGCGAAGCCGACCCACGAGGGATCAAACGGCGGATCGGCGTCTTGTATCAGGGCACGACTTCAGTCGTGCGGAAAAGCCAGAAAAATTGAGCGGGTTTTAACCCCTGAGGAAATGCGTCCGTCATTCTTGAAACACGCTCTAGTCGTCCACCGGCGTTGCCGGACCGCGGGAGATGAAACTTCTGCCTGCCAATGCGCCGCCAACTCGCTAACTTGCCATGTCCGCGAAGCGGACGCTAACTTGCGGAGTGTATTACCACAATCCTCGTCGCACCTTCCCGCTAATCATTCAATCCAGGTCCATTCGGCACCCTGTTTCTTGTTAGTGAGCGACTGCGGCTATCCACTGTTCACTGCCCACTGTAAACTGTCTTTATGACCCACGAGGGGATTCGGTTTGCTTCCAGGGAGCAGCAGCAGCGGGAGAGCGCGGAGAATCGCCCGTTGTCGCGCATTGCGGTGACTCCTGACAAGGTGCGCGTCCTGCTCACCGAGGGCAAGGGCCTGGAGATCGACTGGAAGGACGGGCACAGGAGCGCGTGGAGCTTTGCCTGGCTGCGCGAGGCTTGCCCCTGCGCCACCTGCATTGAGCAGCGTGCGCAGGAAGGCCGCAAGCCGGGCCAGCCCAAGCCGAAACCAACGAACCTGTTGCCCATGTACACCGCCCCGGCCAAGCCCAAGAGCGCGCAGGCGGTTGGCCGCTACGCGATTCAGTTCAACTGGCTCGACGGCCACTCGGGTGGAATCTATTCGTGGGAGTATCTGCGCCGCGTCTGCCAATGCGGTGAATGCACATTCGAATCGGCAGAGCCTTCGGGCACGCCGAATTAATCCGCAAACCACTAGCCCGCGTAGCGGGTGCCCCTGCTCCCGGGATGTCAGTTAATCCACCAAAACTGGGTGCCCCAGGTGCCTCGCTTTTGGGCGCCTGGGGGAGCACAAACCTGGACCATCTGCCTTCAATTTCGCTAGCCGTCCTCTGGGGCGGCCTTGCTTTCCGAGGCTGAGATCGCCGGTTCCTGAGGTGCACGTGATCCGCCGTACCGCCGACGGCGATAGGCACGGCGTGCAATTCCCGCAGAATTCCGCCCAGATAAGTGTGCACATCCGATCGCATGTCGTCGTCAAGGAACGGCGCACGGCCGGATGTAGAGAAGACCACATGTGTGAGTAAATTGGTGAAGGTGTGCGCCGTTCTTACGCCCCTCTGGAGCCGGGGTCCGGAACCTTGACTCTATGCCCCAGGCTGGCGCGGCCCGGCTTGGCGCCTGAGAGTTGGGTCGCGTCCATTGGCGGGTTCTATCATTGAATCATTGCAGCTTGGTGGTATCGAGCGAGAAAAGCAAGGAAGGACTGCACCATGAGAATCGGGTTCTTGGGATTGGGAAAGATGGGGACGCCCATGGCGCTGCGGCTGCTGGCCGCAGGCCACGAATTATCGGTGTGGAACCGGACCGAGGGGCGCGCCGAACCTGTGATCCGCGAAGGCGCAATTGCCGCGGCCACGCCCGCGGAGGCTGAACTGGGCGCCGACGCTGTCGTCACCATGCTCTTTGACGATGCTGCGAATGAAGAGGTGCTCTTTGGAGCCAACGGACTCATGGACGCGCTCTCGCCGGGCGCGCTGCATATCTCCTGCAGCACCATCAGCGTGGCGCTGAGCGAGCGGCTGACGGCCGAGCACGCAAAGCGCGGCATCGATTTTGTGGCAGCGCCGGTTTTTGGACGGCCGGAGGTTGCCGCACTGGGTCGGCTGTGGATCGTCGCCGCCGGAGCCGAAGAAGCCGTCGCCAAAGCGCGCCCGGCGCTGGAACCGTTGTCGCGCGGGATTTCGGTGATGGGCAAGGAACCGAAGCAGGCGCACGCAGTAAAGCTGGGCGGGAATTTCCTGATCAGTGCTATGATTCATTCCTTGAGCGAGTCGTTTGTGTATGCTGCCGGGCAGGGGATCGAGCCGGAGACATTTTTTGAGACCGTCAACAGCGCGCTTTTCCAGTCGCCGTTTTACGCGGCATACGCCAAGCTGATGCTGCATCCGCCTGAGCATCACGGAGGCACGATCGAACTGGGCGCCAAGGATTTAGGCTTGTTTCGCGCGGCGGCGAGCGGAAAGACGCGCTCGAGCCTGGCGGATACGATGGCGGAGATTTTTGCCCAGGCGAAAGAGCTTGGGATGGGCGATGAGGACTGGGCGTTTGGGCAGTACAAGATGGCGCAACGCCGGGGAGCTGTTTAAATCCCCCTTTGCGCGACCTGACGTTTCGTTTTTCAAGCACTTATATGCACTGTGTTTTTCGACACAGATGGGGACTGAGTTTTGGGTAGGATAGTGCCATGGATCTGAAGAGAAAAATTGTCTTCATAACCGGGGCCAGCGCTGGCATTGGCGCGGCCACTGCCCTGGCTTTTGCGGCCGAAGGGGCGCGACTGCTGCTGGCCGCGCGCCGTGCCGGCAAACTGGCCGAGGTGGCCTCGCGCGCACTCGAGTTGGGCGCCGCCGGGGTGCACTCGGTTCATCTCGACGTGTGCCACCGCATCGCGGTGCAGCGAACCATCGACGAGTTGCCGGAGGAGTGGGCCCAGATCGATGTGCTGGTAAATAATGCCGGGCTTAGCCGCGGACTGGACAAGCTCTACACGGGAAAGGTCGACGACTGGGAAGAGATGATCGACACCAACGTGAAGGGCCTGCTTTACATCACCCGCTCGGTGGTGCCGGGGATGGTGGTGCGCGGCCGGGGCCATGTGGTGAATCTCGGATCGACGGCCGGCGACCTTGCCTATCCGAACGGCGCGGTCTACTGCGGCAGCAAGGCGGCGGTGCGGCTGATCAACGACGGGCTGCGCCAGGACCTGTTGGGGACCCCTGTCCGGGTAACGAGCATCGAACCTGGGATGGTGGAGACCGATTTCAGCCTGGTGAGATTCCGCGGCGATGCAGAGAGAGCGGCCAAGGTGTACAAGGGCGTTACTCCGCTGGCGGCGAAAGACGTGGCCGAAGCGATCTTATGGGCTGTCAAGCAGCCGGACCATGTGAATATAGCGCGCGTGGTGCTGACGTCCGTGCACCAGGCCAACTCGCTACTGTTTCATCGCGAGCCCTAGCCGAGCCGCACCTTGCTGACAGCCCGTGGTGAAAGTCGGGCTTTTTGCGGCGGCCTGCACTAGCTCGCAGCAGCAAGTCGCTTGGAACCCCTTCCGGCCAGCTTGCGTAGTAGTCTTCGTAGTAATCTTTCTACGTATTCGCCAAGGAGGCCCTATGTATTGCAGCGGATGTGGTCAGGCTATCGAGCCCGGGCAGGCATTCTGCCCCAAGTGCGGCCGTCCTTTGGCGCCGGTAGTTCCCCCGGTTCCCGGTCTGCCGTTTCTGCTGGAAAGCTACGCCGGCAAGATTCGAGTTCTCGGTATCTTCTGGATAGTCTACGGGGGACTGTCTCTCTTGCTCGGATTGGCCGGGCTGACCTTTGCAAAGGCGCTTCTTTCAGGGGGCTTCGGCCCCTGGGGAATCGGACCCTGGGGAAACGGACCCTGGATGAATGGCCCCATGCCTCCCTTCTGGCTCGGTCCAGCCTTCATTCACTTCATCTGGGTAGCGCTCCTGGTGCGCGCCGCTCTGGCATTCGCTGCCGGGTGGGGCCTCATGGAGCACACGCAATGGGGCCGTCTCGTCGCCATTGTTGCGGCGATCCTCAGCCTCATCAAGTTCCCCTTCGGAACCGCCATCGGCATCTGGACCCTGATCATGCTGCTCGGCTATCGCAACTCTTCGCTGTACGAGCAGCTGTGAAAAAGCAGCTTCTAGGTGTGTGTCGGGCATAGATTCGTGACGGGGCCTACAGCGCAGGCTGCGGGTTCTGCTTTAAGTTCGAGCCATGGGACAGAACTTCATTCCAGACACGGTCGACCAGACGCTGCTGTTT
>Ga0181520_10004899_pt1 | contig 21898 bp, 14 predicted proteins | sample PEATcosm2014_Bin_29_FD_132451 | JGI IMG/M metagenome (GOLD analysis project Ga0181520, IMG submission 132451) | Peatland microbial communities from MTU Mesocosm Facility, Houghton, MI, USA - PEATcosm2014_Bin02_30_metaG | ecosystem: Environmental > Terrestrial > Soil > Wetlands > Peat | place... | reverse complement strand
TGGTTCCGGAGTGGACATGCAGTCCGCGCTTATTTTAACGCCTATGCCCCCGGCCCCTCTCCCCCAAAGGGGCGAGGGGAGAGGTGATATATCCCTCGCCCCTTTGGGGGAGAGGCGTGGACCGCAACCGGCGCCGTCATCAGCCCGTCAGCCGACGGAGACGGGCCTTCGCCCGCCGAAGGGATGCAGGAGAACGAGAAAGGTCTTGGGCTTCGGCCCGCAGGCGGGTGAGGGGGGCAAAACCCAAGCGTCGCAGAAGTAGTCACAGGCCAGTAAGCAGAAAGCGGAAGGCCGGGCAGTCCGTCATATCGATCCCGCCGTCGGAGCATACCAATACAACGGAGGCGCCATGGGCATCGAAGAAGAATTCCAGGAAATGAAAGAGCACGCGGAACATTCCGCGCACGATCCTTCACTTATCCCCGTCACCTTTACCATGGCGGTGCTGGCCGTGGTGCTGGCGGCCACCACGCTGCTCGGGCACCGTGCCCACACGGAAGAGCTGCTATTTCAAAGCAAGGCAACGGACCAGTGGGCATATTATCAGGCTAAGAATATCCGGGTGCATACTTATGAGCTTTTCCTGGACCTCCTCTCCGTCTCCGCGCTAAAGGACCCTATGGAAGCGGAAAAGGTGAAGGCGAAGTACACCCAGGACTTGGAACGCTCACAGGAACAGTTGAAGGAAATCGAAACGGAAGCCCGCTCGCTCGAAAGTGAGGTCGCCGGGGAGCAGCGCCGGGCCAATCGCTTTGACCTTGGCGAAGTCTGCCTGGAGGCAGCCATTGTGATTGTGTCACTGACACTGCTGACCAGGCGGCGGGAATTCTGGCTATCTGGGATTTTAATGGGCGTGGCGGGTGTGGGAATAACCTTGACGGGGTTTCTGATTCACTGAGGTCCCGATTGCCACCGTGCGGACTCCGCGACAAAGCGCCGGAGACATTCCAGATAGCTCTTACCGCCTGCTGGCAACAAGTTGTTGTGGCCTGCGCCTTCAATGGCGTAGAAGCGCTTGGGCTCAGGCGCCACCGCAAAGAGTTGCCGGCCCATGGCGAAAGGCACCACCTCATCGCGCGTGCCGTGGACAATCAGAATCGGCGCGTGGACTTCGCGAATCAATTGGACCGAGTCGAAGCGGGACTTCACCACTTTGTCGATAAGCGGAATGACGAACATGCGCCGTGCCATAGCCCTTGCGCTGGTGAAAGAGCTCTGGACGATCAAGCCTCCACATGGCCGCCGCGACGCCAGGTTCACTGCCACTGCTCCGCCCAACGAATGTCCGTAGATGATGATGTCCTGAGCCCGGAAGTGCCTCTCCTTAATCAGGTAGTCATACGCCGCGTCGGCATCGCGATAAACACCCGCCTCATCAGGCTTGCCGCCGCTCTTCCCATAACCCCGATAATCGACGGCAAGCACGTTGATCCCGATTGTCGCCAGCGCGCGCAATTGCTCAAGGCCGTATCCAATGTTCTCCGCGTTACCGTGAAACCACAGGAGGACTTGTTTTGATGCGGGGTTCGAATGGTACAAGGCGTTGATTCTGACACCGTCACCTGTCAGCAACCAAACGTCTTCCCCTTCCTGTTGGAGGACCTGCGGCGAGGGAAACCCGTCAGGATAGCGTGGAGGAAAATAGATGAGGTGATTCTCAATAACTCTAATGAAGACGACAACCATCAGCGTTCCGGCCGCAACCACCACCAGAATCATCGTCAAGAGTCGCTTCACCTTTGGGACGATCCCCATGTCATTGCAAGGTACGGGGGGCTAGGGAAGTACCAACGCCCCAGCCCCCAATCCCTGGAACCCAGTTCCTAACCCCAAGACCCGGGGTTATTGACTGTCGTCGCCTTCTCCGTCCGGGGAGATGACCACAAAGGCGCCATTGCCCTGACGGTTGACGCGCAGCAGCGTCTGGCCTTTCGCTTCCGCGGCCAATTTGTTGAAATCGCCAACATTACGGACTGGCTTACGGTTGATGCTCTCGATCACATCGCCCTCCTGCAGACCGTTTTGAGCGGCCGGGCTGTTGGGATCGATTTGGACAATCACCACGCCCGACACATTGGGAGGTATGCCTGCCTCCTCACGGAGCGAGGAAGTGATGTTCTGCACGGCAATGCCGCGGAGGGTTCCCTGCTGAATAGCTCCCCCGCCGGAACGAGCGCTGTTGATATCGGAAGGACGCTCGCCGAGCGGCACTTTGATGGTCATCGGTTGGCCATCACGCACGATGTCCAGCGTGGCTGTGGATCCAGGGCTCAGCTTCGTAACTCTTAGAGTGAGTTGGCTGGCATCGTCAACGGCTTGGCCATTGAGTTTGCGAATGACGTCACCGGTCTTGAGCCCGGCTTTGTCGGCAGGTCCACCCGCAGTTACATCCTCAGCCAGTGCGCCGGCAGTATCCGGTATCTTGAATTGCTTCGCCAAATCTTCATCAAGGTCCCGGATCGAGACGCCGAGGTAACCGCGGCTCACCTTGCCGGTCTTGATTAAATCCTCCATGACGTCCTTCGCCATATTGGAAGGAATCGCGAAGCCGATTCCTACTGATCCGCCTTCACCGCCGGGTCCTGAATTCCCGCTCAGGATGGCGGTGTTAATGCCCACCACCTGGCCGTGCACGTTCACTAAAGCTCCCCCCGAGTTGCCGGGGTTGATTGCGGCGTCGGTCTGGATGAAGTTCTGAATATCCTCAATCCGTCCAGCGGAGCGGCCTAAAGCGCTCACGCTGCCGCGAGTCACCGTGAAATACTGTCCAAAGGGATTCCCAAATGCCATGACGGTATCCCCAACCTTGAGCTGGTCAGAATTGCCGAAGGGGGCAGTAGGCAGGTTACTTCCTTCGATCTTAACGACGGCGACATCCGTGGAAGGATCCGCCCCCACGACTTTGCCCTTGAATTTCCGTTTGTCGGAGAGCGTCACTTCGATTTCCGCCGCCTTGGCGACCACATGATTGTTGGTCACAATGTATCCGTCGGGCGACACGATCACGCCGCTGCCCAGTGCCTTCTCGCGCTGTTCGCGGGGAACTTGCGGAAAGACGTTCCCAAAAAACTGCCGAAAGAACGGGTCATTCATAAACGGCGACTGTTGAGCCTTGATAACCTGGGTGGACTGAATCGCCACGATAGCCGGCGTGACTGCTTTGGCAATACGTTCGTACGCCTGGTTCTGGCGCTCCAGCACATCGATGTCGGGCCCATCCAATCCCTTTCCCTGGGCCATGGCAAAGCCTGGAAACAGGTGATTCCCCTGGTAGAGCATAAACGACAACCCCAGGGTAAGAATCCCGATCAATGTCAGGCTCAAGCCTCCCAAATTTTCCCGCAAGAATTTCTTGTCAAATCGCATAAGATCTTCCTCCTTCAGACGACCGGTCGAGTTCTTCGCCGGTTTGCCCGTTCGGTGTCACTCCGGTCGTTGCATTCGCGCGAGATGATCCATCCCGACGCGTAAAGAGAACCCACCACCACCGTGTCTATTCACCCCGGGACTATGCGGTGCATCTCAACGCGGTGTCCCTGAGTTATTAGACGGAATCCCTTGCTACATGTCATCAAGGCAGGCGGTCGGGTCAAAGTCTTCACGTGGCCTTCTCTCCCGAGCAGCTATTCAACGTTCTCCTATAGCCCTTATTTTAAACCACTATTGCTTGGATGCTGAAGGGAGGAATTAGGGTTTGCTCGTATTAGGGCGGGGAACCATTCTCCACCCCAATACGATGTCACCGGCAGAAACCCCCAAGCTGTGAAAACTGGGGGCGATCAGGAGCCTGAGGGTCGGAGCATTTCCATCAAGATAGTGGCGACTTTCGGATCGTACCGGCCTTTTTCCATTCCTTTTCGAATTTCACTAATGGCTACGCGAGTGTCCCAAGCCTCATGATAGGGCCGCCACGATGTGAGGGCACTATAGGCCTCCGCGATTGCTGTTATTCGCGCTCCCACGGGAATTTCTTCACCGCGCAGACCGTCCGGATATCCCGTCCCATCCCAGGCTTCGTGATGATGAAGAACAATCTCCAATAAATGCGGATCGACGTAGCCCATGCGACGGCAGGCGGCGACACTTTCCTGCACGTATTTTTCCAGCAACCTCGACTCCTGGTCAGTCAAGCTGCCCCCGCGGTTCAAAACGTGGTGGGGCACCGCTTCCTTGCCAAGGTCCTGGAGGTAGCCCGCCAACAGAATCGTCTTCTTTAATTCTTCGTTCAATTTAAGCCGGTCCGCCAGCGCATAAGAGAGAAGCGCCACAACGCGGCAATGGCCGATCGATCCGTCCAGGCCTTCCACGGCCAACACCAAATCCTCCGGAATTTCAATGTGCGATTCTGCCGCGGCATAAGCTTCCGCTATTGCCGGCGGAATCACAGCCGGGTCCCTCCAGCGGTCCTTGAGTCCTGTCACCTCATAAACAGTGATCTTTTGCAGTTTTCCTTTGAGCTGAATTTTCTCAAATTCATCGCGCTTGAAGTTGGCATCCGCATATGCCAGCCTGATCTTCGTGGATTGCGGATCCAGTGCGAGGGCGCGCTCAAAGTATCGAATCGCCGTGGTGGCATCGTGAATATCAAAATTCACTTTTCCCAGTTCATAAAGAAGGTCCACACTCTCATTTTCCCGCGCCAGTCTTTCTTCCAGGGAGCTCAGGCGGTCGAGTAACTCGCGGTCGGATTGCCTGCCGTATCCCGAGCTCCGCAACTTAATGGCATTCACAAAGGGTTCAACTGCGTGGAATGTCGGCTCGTCGATGTAAACCTTGGTCGGTTCACAAATCTCCTCAAGCCGCTTCGCCACGTTAACGCGGTCGCCCACCGCACTGTAAGCCTGGCGCCGCACGCCCAGCATTCCCACCACCGTGCTCCCGGTGGCGATCCCCACCCGCAAACGCCACGGCAGGTTCATTTTCTTGACGCATTGCTGCATCCTGAGTCCGGCCAAAACCGCCAAAAGGGCATGACGGCCGTAATCCACCGGTGCGCCAAACTCTACCATCACGCCGTCGCCCATATATTTGTCAATGTGGCCGCGGAATTGATCCACGATGGGCTCAATCTGCCCCAGGAAGCGGTTGAGCTCCTCCAGCACTACATCCGCCCGGTTTCGATCGGAATAGGTTGTGAAGTTGGTCAGATCCGTGAACATGATGCTGATTTCACGCTTTTCGAACCGCAGCTTTCCTTCCGTCGCCAGCTTCGCCACCACCGGATCCATCGTGGCATACAGGGCTTTCTCCACTTTCTCTTTCATCTCTTCTGTAACGCGGCTTCGCTTCAGCTCTTCATAGAGCTGCCGGGTGTCTTCGAGCCCTTTGGCGAGCCTTTCTTGCAGCGAACCAATTGAGGCGCTGGCCAGAATCAGGAACCCACCCCAAGTCGCCAAGACTAACAGGGCGTTAAGCCGGGTTCCCTGAACAGCGAACCAGGCCGGCCGGTAATAGGCAAAGAGCACCCCCGACAGGAAACATAGGAGGGCCATCAGCACGGCTTTGCGTTTTCCCAGAAAGTAGGCAGCCGACAGGACGGGTAGATAGAAGAAGTTGAGGAATGCAATCTTGTACGGAAAAAGGTAAAAGACTGCTCCCACGATTGCTATCACCACCAGGATGAACAGCCCTTCCAAATGGCGGACAATGAAATTGCGAAATCGGAGCGGCCAAGCTCCTCCCAACCCAAGTGGTAGGGTGCTGTCATCAACCGATGGCGAGAGAAAATTAGGGTTAGCCATGGTTTGCCTTATCCAACTCCATTTTGAATTCCGAACCCAAAGTCCTTGGCGCGTACTATAACTTTGGAAGCCTGAAAGGGCAAGTTAGGTTTGCGATTTTTTTATTACTATGCAATTAGCAATTTAACGGTCTTGTAACCTGCGGCCTCGCGCTCCGCCTGATTTGCTCCGCGTGCATGGGGTGCGCACCGAGCCTAATTTCGGAGTGCGGGGACCTCTACACCCATAGCTCACGCTATGGGCTACGGTCTCTCGCCCCCTGTGCGGGCTTTCGATGAGCCGAAGGACGGGGCCCGCACTTACTGATAACTGAAAACTGACGACTGAAGACTCAAAGCGCGCGCAGCCACGCGAGCATGGAGTCCGCTTGGGCGGGGGGCACTCCCTCTGCCCACAGGCACTCGTCTCCTTTGCGAAGGAGCAGGGTTACGCCGTTGGCTGCGGAGCCAATAAAAATATCAGTTCCAGAGCGCTTGTCGGTGGCGAGTTCGGGATACTTGTGGGCAAGAATGGCATGATAATCGCGGAAAAACGCCAGGGACGATTCGGGGCTTGTCCAGCGCGTCCTCGCCACCAGGGCGTAATCATTTCCGCCCGAACGCTCGTAGACCAGGTAGCGGTCTGCCAACCACGATTGGCCGGTAGTCCTGGCTTCATCCTCGGAAATGAGTTGCCCCAGCAGGGAGTAATAGCCAAGCTCGCCCATCGTACTCTCGCTCAGAAACCGGAGGCCTGCGACGCTCTGCAGCGCCGGCGGGTGCGGCAGAGCGACCTTGCGAAATGTCAGGTGATGGAAATAACTCTGCGGCTCGAAGATTTGCTTGGTGGCCTCCGGGGGATTCTCGAAAAGAACTTTGAGGTCTTTCCAACCGCCGAGTTGCAAGCCGGCCTGGATAAAACCCATGCCTTGCACATAGGGAAAGAGGGCCTGCATGCGGAAAAAGTAGGGGGCTCGCGAAAACGCGGGATACTCCTCGAATTGTTGGTGAATCACCATTTCCATCAGCGGAGCAATGGAAGGCAGTTGGCCCAGGTCCGCCCCTCCAGCCACTTGTTGCAGCATGGCGGCGGTGGCATATCCCTCCACCACCGCCTGCCGCGCGTTCGTGGCATCGTCATCGCCGTGGACAGCGTGGAGGAAATTGTCCAGGTCCCAGCTTTGATCCTGCAGCGCGTGGGTGAGCTCATGGGAGAGCACCATGGTCTGCGTTTCCTCTGGAATCCAATCCGCAATGAACATGGTCTTGCGCTTGGGGTCGTAGAAGCCCGCAGCCTGCTCCGTATAGAAGTTGATGACGAACTTCTCCAGGTTGAAGTCCCGTGACACCAGGCCAAAGGTGCGCATCATGGCTTCCTGGGCATGGATTTCCGCCGGCGTCATCTCCTCATGCAAGTTCTGGATCAGGTATTTTTCAATTTCCGGGCGGCTGATGACCTGCTTCTGCAAGGGCGCTTTGATGGGCAGGCCGGTAATCTGGCTCATCTGCTGGAAAACTTCGTCAGCCTGGGAAAGAAGGTCCTGGGGCGAGGTGTTTTGTTCGTCGGCGCGCGTTAGCAGAGAGGGCGCTGCGCACGTTAGAAGAAGAACCAGTAAGGGAAGTAACCAGTTCCGTAACCCAGCCCGGAATTGTCGTGGTTTCGTCATGGTCCGCCCATCAATCGACATTTGGCGCGCTGCAAGCGTAATGCGTCATGGATAGCAGTAGTTGTAGCGCCGTCCAGCACCATCCCGGGTCAATTCCACGGTCAGACCACCCCGTCGCTCAACGCGCCACCCCTCCTCATCTGAGGAGGGGAGCCGTTAAAGAACTCCCCTCCTGATTCAGGAGGGGTGGCGCGTTGAGCGACGGGGTGGTTACCCGCAACAACTAGTTTTTCCGCAGCCTGTAAAGCCCGGCGCTACGACAGAACGTACACGATTTCGGCAGTAGGGGCGCATGGCCATGCCCGCCCCGCTTCGCGGGCTGGCACCTCCGGATCTAAGAAGCCGAAAGTTGCTCCTCCCAAGTGTGGAGGGCCGGGCGCACTGTTAGCTGTCGGCTGTTGGCTGTCAGCTCTTTCCCAACCCCTGCATGGTTTGACCGACTCCGATAAGGAGACTATCATAAAACCCGCGCGAGCAAGCCGGGTGATCGCTGCCTCGCCCTAGCGCTCCGCTTTCCGGGGTTGGCAGGGGTGGGGGAGAGGAAAGTCCGAACTCCGCAGGGCGGTGTGCTCGCTAACGGCGAGGGCCCGAGGGGGATTCCCGATTCGTCGGGGAGTACGCCTCAGGTACGGAAAGTGCCACAGAAAATGTACCGCCGCGTCGGCGCCTTCGGGCGGTCCAGTGCGGTAAGGGTGAAAAGGTGCGGTCCCGGGTCACCGGGAATTAAAGTAAGAGCGCACCGCCCCGGTGGTGACACCGGGGGCATGGTAAACCCCACACGGAGCAAGACCAAATAGGGGGGGAGGGGCGGCCCGTCCCGTTATGACCCCCGGGTAGGTCGCTGGACCCCACGAGCAATCTTGGGGCTAGAGGAATGATCGCCATCCGTCAATTGACGGACACAAAATTCGGCTTACAGGCTTGCTCGCGCGCTTCTTCAGGTTGCCAACCAACTCACTGCGGATAATCAAACTACTGTGCCATCCCCTGTAAGCTATAACAATGAATGGACGGGCATCTCCAATTTTCTGCTGTCCAAATTAGCGGACGCGCCCAATGGGACACGCGGGAGCGCGCTCAGCCATCATGAATTCGAAATCGAAACCAAGGATACATTTTCCCTCGCCCCCTTGGGGGAGAGGGGGGACCGCAAGGCGGGAGGTGAGGGGGTTGGTACCAAGATGGCTACCTGTGGGTTAGAGTCCCCAAAGCAAGCCAAAAGGCAAAGCGCAAAAATCAAAAGTGAATGCCCTAAGTTTCGGCAGTGTCTCAGTAGACCCCAGAGTTTTTGACCCCCTCACCCGTCTCCGTCGGCTGACGGACTGATGAAAACGCCGGTTGCGGGCCACCCTCTCCCCCAAGGGGGCGAGGGCAGTGAATTTCCTCGATCTCCGCTGGAAACAGGTTGGCTTGACCGCCAGCGTGAGAAAGAGCCCCAGCTTCCCGGCATAGCGAGCGCCTGTGCTGCACCTCATCCCTATCCCCAACCTAACGCGCTCTGTTTTGGACACGAGTGAAATGACCACGCCCGCTTTGCGGGCTTTGGAATGCTGCAAACTGTTATTTTAACGCCTCTGCCTTCTACCCCTACGATACCAATGGCCCTTCGTCCACCATTTAAAGAATTATATGCGGCAGCACTCTGGCGCCGCCATTCAGAGCATTGACAGACTTTATGCCAATTCACACCCTACGGCTGCTCGCAGGGGGCCACAGAATATCGTTCCTACGCGACTTCAAATTGGACCGATGTTATAAGGAAGGGAAAATTAGGAGGGCTTTAAAGACAAACGAGCGGCGTCCGTCCAAATGTTGGATGCCGCTCGTCGTCAAATCCTACTATGAGTGATACCTGGTACCTTACCCAATCAGCAGACTAGGGAGTCACGCCGGGGGTGTAAGTTGGGCACTGAGAGCCGCCAAGACCATTGACGCTCGCGGTATTTTTCTGTTGAAGCAGATCGTTGGCGCAAGCTGCGAGGAAAGCCGCTTGTGCCGCTGAGGCTGATGCCGCCGCCGCTGAGGCCGCTGCCGCCGCTGCCGTCGAATTCGCCGTGTTGGCAGCAGAGGTTGCCGCGTTGGCAGCGCTGGTTGCCGCAATTGCATTGGTGTTGGCCTTGCCCGCCCGGCTCATCGATACACCCGCCAGAACCGCCGCGATGCCGCCAGCGCCTACTGCCGCAACTTCCAGAGTAGTGTTGCCGGTGTTGCCCCAGCCTGCGCCACTGCCACCCTTATTGTCAGCGGTCTTGGGGGAGATAACAATAGTCTGTCCCTTTGCCACATTCTTGGTGGCGCCACGATCTTCAACTTGCAGCGCACCTTCCTTGGCAGTAACAACCACTGAGCCATTCAGCATGGCAACTTCACCAAGGGTCTTGAAGCCCGTAGCTGGAGTGATGGAGATTTCTCCCGCCTTCACACGAACCGCGGTTCCATCGCTGGGGTGGAGCATTGAAACGTTGCCTTGGCTAAGCAGGACGGTAACTTCATTCGAATCCCGCAGGAAGGAAGCAACCGTATCGCGTCCGAAAATCACACGGCTATTATTGCCCACCGCGATTACAGCCACGCCATCTTTAACTTGCAAGCTGTCTCCGCTAAAGATTGTAGTATTGGGCAAGAGCGACTGGCCACCTACGCTTGCATTCATGCTGCCAGCAACTGAGCCGATCACCGCAGAACCAGCAAGAGCCGGCACCGTCGCCACCGCCCCCACCAAGAGGGCCAGTAGAGTCACGCGCAAACTTGTCGTCTTCATCGCCATCACATAAACTCCTTTTTTTAGGGCTGATGAGGAACCGCCACACTCTCCAACCCGGGATACACTTCTATTCAACCACTTCATTAACGTGGCTAGAGTATAAACCGTCCCATTTTTTTGTCAAGTTTTTTTTCAATGAAATCCAGTTTCATTTGCACTCCTCCACATTAAAACCTGCGGCACACTTTCCAAGCTATTATTCAGTCTAAACCATTATAAGCCAATTTGTTACAGGAGTGTTACTGAAGTGTGATTTAGCCAACAAAGTGAAGTTAGTAACCCCAAAAAATTGTTATCGTTCTTATAAAGAGTACACAAAGTCGAATCAAGACAAGCATTGTCCCCAAACCGATTAAAGCGGCACAAATGCCCGACGGCTTCGGGCAGAATGATGTGCTCGCCCCCCATCCACTGCATTTCTGGCGGCATCAAGCTCCTGCCATTCGACTGACAAAGAGTCCTTGGCCGCAGTTAACTTGACTTGAATTTGCCCTTTGGGACCTCATATCCTGATGTTAATCTCAGGCATCATAATCATTTTGTAAACGGCCCAAAATTGACATTGCTCATTGTTCGCCCAGTATTCACCCCTCACAAGAGTCCCCAGGGTTTCCGGTAATCTTTGGTAAGCAGTTTATTTGCCTGTTCGTCTCCGACGAACTGTTCGCGCTCGGCATCCCATGTCAGTTTGCGCCCCAGCTTATAGGAGATCACTCCCAGCAGACCCACGCTGGTGGAGCGATGCATGGTGGCAACATCCGAGTGCGTTTTCCGCCGCGTACGCACACAGTCGAGGAAATTGAGGACGTGAGGATAATGCTGCGGCGATCCTTCACCGTGGATGACATTAGGATTATCCAACCGGTCAGGTCCCACCCGGGTCGGTTCAGGCCACAGTGTGTAGCCGCTGCGATCGACAAACAGGGTGCCATCAGTGCCGTAAAACTGAATGCCGTAACTGTGGCCATCGGGACCATGCCCATTGGCGACGCGGTTCGAGAAGCGCACGATGAACGATTTGCCGCTCAGGGGAGAAGCAGGATACTCATACACGACTTCCAAAGTATCAGGAGTTTCGCGGCAATCCTGCAGAACGTAATTTCCACCTGTGGCGTTAATCGTTCGGGGAGCCTCTACGCCCATGGCCCAGTTCACGATGTCGAGCAGGTGAGTTCCCCAATCTGTCAGCATGCCGCCGGAATAATCCCAAAACCAGCGGAAGGTGTTAAAGGTGCGCACGCGGTTGTAAGGCCGCTGCGGCGCGGGGCCAAGCCACAGGTCGTAATCAAACCAGGAGGGCGCTGGCGCATCGGGCACGCATTGCAAGCCATCCGGATATTGATTCCCGTGAATCCAGGTTTCCGCCAGCGTTACCTTGCCGATTTTGCCCCTGCGCACCAAGTCCACTGCCTTCACAAAATGCTCGCCGGAGCGCTGTTGCGTTCCCACCTGCACAACTCGATTGTAGCGCGCGGCAGCTTCCACCATGTGGCGGCCTTCCACAAGGGTGTGCGAAAGGGGTTTCTCCTGGTAAACATCCTTGCCTGCCTTGCAAGCCATGATCATGGGAATGGCGTGCCAGTGGTCGGGGGTGGCAATGATCACCGCATCGATGTCCTTGCGGTCGAGGACCTCGCGAAAATCGTTATATCCCTTGGCAGCCCCGTTGGTCAGCATGATGGCCGCATCACGATTGGGAACATAGGGATCGGCGACCGCGACGCAATCCACCTGCCCGGTGCGCAGCATGTCGCGTAGGTCAACCTGGCCCATCCCGCCAGCCCCAATCAGGCCCACGCGAATGCGGTCATTCGCTCCCAGGACGTTACGAATCATCGGTCCGGCGCCCATCGCCAGGCTGGCGACGCCGAGCGTTGCGGATTTATTGAAGTCACGACGACTGACTTTAAGATTTTCCATGAGAACCTCCGGCCTTGAAGGCTTGGGGAATTTGGTAACCCGCAAAGTCGGAGCGCTGGACAGAGAATCAATGCGCCGAACGGCTTGCGGCACCGTGAACTTGCGCGCGAACTATACCATAAAAGGTCCGGAATGGGGGGCCGCAGACACTTCACCCAGCAGCCACAAGCATGCGCCTGGGGATGCATGCCGCCGCCGTTGTAAGCTGCTCCACCCCGCGCAAGCAAAAGAACCTTTACTTACCGCAGGACAAAAGGCCAAAATGAAAAATCCCGGCACGTGACGAACACCTGCATGGGAAGGCCGTAATTCTTTGGCCATCCTGGCAAGAAATTTCAATTATAGGAACCTGCACAGGGGCACTCGCGACGCCAGCGCGCGACGAAGGCGGGTCGTGGCCAAAGGCGAGGCAATGCCATCGAGAACTCATTCATGAAATCCTGGATCAATTCCCTTCCCTCTCCCCAACCAACCACGCGACGCCTTCTGGCGGGAATCGCGGTTGCTGTGCTCCTCTGTATCTACGCTGTGGAAGTAACGCGTGCGTCCCGGGATCTTTCCGTCACGTGGGATGAGCCCTGCCACATTCTGGCCGGCTACTGCTATTGGCACGCTGGTGATTACGGCTTTAATCCGGAACACCCGCCGCTGGCAAAACTGGTGGGGACGTTCCCACTTTTATTCATGAATCTGAAAGTACCTTCCGTGGGACGCGACGATTCCAAACCCACCTCCGTGATACAAGGACGGGCGCTTGTCTACGGAAACGACGCGGACACGCTACTGCTCCGGATGCGCCTGGCCGAAGCGGTCGTGGGGTTGCTTCTCGTCCTGCTCCTGTTTGAGGCTGGGTACCGGATGTTCGGCGCCGGCGTTGCCTGGATCGCCGCGGTGATCGCGGTGTTCGAACCCAACCTGCTGGCCCATTCAACCCTGGTCACCACGGATTTTGCTTTCACCTGCTTTTATCTGGCAGCCGTTTACGCGCTCTGGCGCCTGGCCAAGCGACCCAGCCTTCTTCATCTGGTGGGATGTGGCGTAATGAGCGGGTTGGCGCTGGCCTCCAAACATTCCGCTATCCTGTTACTTCCTACGCTGGCATTGCTGGTCGCCGCGGAAATCACCTTCCGGGTCAAAGCGGCACTTCAGAGCGGGTCCACGCAGCAGCAGGTCCTCCGGAAGGAAATTCGAATTTGGGTTGGCAGACTGATCGTTATTTATGGGCTCGCGGTCCTTGTCCTGTGGGGCTTCTACGGGTTCCGGTATCAAGCTCGCCCCGACGGCATCCCGCTTTGGCAAAGCCTTGCGAGCTACACTGCGCTCCTGAAGGGACACCTTGCGCCCTGGCTGGTCAACATCGCGGCGCGTTACAAACTGCTGCCCGAATCGTATCTGTTCGGCCTCACCGATGTGCTGCTGGTCACCGCCGGCCCGCGTTTATCCTTTCTGTTGGGCAATCTTCATCCACATGCCTTGTGGTATTACTTCCCCATCGATTTCGTGATCAAATCCACCCTCGGATTTCTGGCCCTGATAGTTTTGGGTGTGGCGGCCGCAAAGAGCTGGTCGGGAGAGCGCCACCGCAAGGCGGCTTACATCCTGATTCCACCCGTGTTTTTCATGGGAGTCGCCCTGACTGCGGGCACCAACATGGGAGTACGGCATATCCTGCCGATTTATCCCTTTATGATCCTGGCAGCCGCCGCGGGAACCTGGGAGTTAGCACGGCGGAATCAGGCATGGGCCGTGGTAGTTGCGGTACTGATTGCATTACATATCGGCTCATCGCTGCGTACGGCTCCCGACTACCTCGCTTACTCCAACGAACTTTTTGGTGGCACATCGCAGACTTATCGCAATCTTTCCGATTCCAACGTTGATTGGGGACAGGGGATGCGCGAGGCCGGGCTCTATCTGAAGCGCCGCAATATTCAGGATTGCTGGCTCGCTTACTTCGGCACAGCTGATCCCGCCTACTATAACCTTCCCTGCAAGCCGCTGCCCGATCCCTTTCTCCGGTGGTGGAAAGAACCCATTCAAGTACCCCCAGAGTATTACCACGGTGTGGTTCTGATCAGCGGAACGGAAGTCGCTGCGCCCTACTGGGGTGCCGGCGGGCTGAACCCATACAGTCAATTTCTGCATGAAAAACCGGTGGCCAATATCGGGGGCTCGGTTCTGGTATACGAAGGAGTCGTGGATTTGCGCCGGGCTTGCGCCATTGCTCACATGTATAAAGCCTGGGATTTTATTGCCGCCAAAGATCAGGAGGCGGCAATCCAAGAGGCGCTTAAGGCAGGTGAGCTTGCCCCGGACCATCCCGGCCCACCTTTTATCGTTGGGTATATCCTTGCTCAAGGCAAGCGGACAGAAGCAGCCCGGATCCAATTCGAATCGTCGCTGAAGCTCGCCGAAGCCGCGCAACCCGAGTATCAGGAATTATGGGTGATGGCCGCAAAAGCGCAATTGGCGATCTTGCCTTAGCGCCCAGCCTGCCCTGTGGCGAAGCCAATTCAAGCGAGTGCGGTCACTCGGGCGGCAGACCGGAACCACCAGGAACGCTCAATGTCACCGCCCGGGTCAAGCTGATGTCCATTTCCGTGTAAGCCGGCAGAATCACGTCGCGACCGTGGCGAGTTAGCATAAAGATCGTGGTCGCGCCAACCGCGGCAATTTTGGCCACGCCGGCTGTTGAAGCGTCGGTGGCGGTTGAACTGATCATTTCAATAATCAATTGCGTGGTATCGTCAGAAACCTTGGAGAGCCCCCCGGTAATGCCAAAATCCAGCAGAAACCTTGCCTTTCCCGGACTTTGGGCGTGGATTCCTCCCTCGGAATCCATGGTCATGTGAGTTCCCTTGTCCACCTCTGCGGCAACGGGGGAGGCAGCAATCGGGGTGGCCGCGCCACTCGGCAAAGCCAAACGCGTAAACAGAATATTCAGCGAGCCGGGGCGATACAAGCGGCGGGGCGGAATGCGCTTCGCCAGTGTGCCTTGCAGAATGCTGCCCTGAGGAATGGCGGTGGTGGAACCCACCAGTACCGGCTCCAGCAGCACAGCCTGAAATGACTGGCCCTGGTGGTCCCGGGACGCACTGAGGCCATGCAGCAAAGCAACGCGCATGCGAGTGCCGTCGGCGATGGCACAAGGTTCCAGACATGAGGCCGGCGGACCAAGGGGTTTACCGCCAGGCGCTTCCGCAAGCGCCGGAAAAGTTGTACCTTCCGGCTCCACCTGCAAGGTCAAGACCCAGGGAGGGTTGGATTTCTGTTGCTGCGATTTCACTCCACGCCCGCCTTCGCTTTCCCCTGAATTCGCCGTCCCGGCAGCATGTTTCTTTGCTTCCGCGCTCAGCCCGGCTCGCTGCGAGAAGGCGATAAACGTTGCTCGCAGCGGCACCTGCACCCCTCCCGCCATCAGCACATTCACAGACCGGAATCGCGCTACCAAATCGTGCCGGGGCGCGAAAAGGTGAATCACAAACGGCCGGTCATCCACCCGATAGGACTTCTTTTGCGACTCGATTTTGTCCACCACCAGCCGAACCGGGCTTCCTTGGGGAAAAACTTCAGTATCCCGCCAATAAACGCTGCGCACCAGCTTGCCTTCCAGAGTTGTTCCCGGCGCGGTTTTCTTGAGCGGGGTGCGGCCCGGCATGGCAATCCAAATTACCGGAGCCTGCCCGTCTGCGCTCTGCGCATACGCACACGTAATCGTCGCCCAGGCGATCAACGCAATGCACACAAATTTCATCATATGGGGAGCCCTCAAGGGTTCATGTCCTCCAATACGGGGATTGCCGAGGGGGGATAATATCATCAATTCAGAGGCCGCAACGCGACGGGGCGGCAATCAAACTCGTCTTGTAGGGGTGCTTGGCCGTGCCCCCTGCTTCCGCAATTGGAAGTTGGAGTCAATCTAAGGGGCGATTCACTACGGTAGGATCGCGGATTTTATGCCACCGGCTTCGCTTCCGGCGCGGGCCGGTGACTTGGTGGCGGCCATCAGCAAGAACCCGATGGTCGCGGCCACCAGCGTAACCAGCAACTTGGGTGGAGCCGCGTAATTGGCGAGAAAACCGGCCAAGGGGCCGCCCACGGCGCTTCCCACAAACTGTGCGGTGTTATAAAAACCCAGGGCCGTTCCATAGGAGGCCGCCCCTGCGGTCTTACTCACCAGACTGGGGAGAATCGGCTCAAGTCCCGTAAATCCAATATAGAAGAGCGTCCCGGCAAAGAAGACGGGAAGCAAACGCAGGGGGTCCAGGCCCATCCAGGCAGGTTCAAACAGGAGCAGGAAACTGGGAATAAACATCAGATACGCAATGGCGGAAAGCGGGCGCGCCCACCCTTTGTCCGCCCCCTGGGAAAAACCAAACATGGTAAAGGCGCTGATCACCATCATCGGCAGCAGTAGCATATAGTAGTGTGTCAACTTCAAATGGTGCTGGTTTGTGACGATCAGCGGAAAATTGAAGAAAAAGATCGACATGAAGAAATTAATCAGGAACCCGCCCACGGCGTAGGCAATAAGGGGGGGATGGGCAAAGATCTGGGCCATGGGAGCTGGCGGCTCCCGCTTCGGGTCTTCGGCCTTCAGGTAACGGGCCAGCAGAATGTCTGTCCCCAATCCCAGGATTCCCGTCATCCAAAACAGCGATGCCGTGCCAAACCATCCGGCCAGGATGGGCCCGCCAATAATTCCCACGGCAAATGACACTCCGATGGGGATGCCCAGCATTGCCATGGCAGTGGAGCGCTGCTCAGGTTCAACATAGTCGGCCACGGTGGCAAACGCCACAGAGATAATTGCTCCCCCGCCCTGCACGAGCCGCCCGAAAATCAATTCCCAAATTTGCCAGGAGTGGGGAAGGAGCGGAGGCAAGGCGCAAAGGAATGACCCCACGCTAAACAGCGTCATGCCGATTATCAGCACCTTGCGGCGGCCAATGCGATCGGAAAGCCTGCCGAGGGGAATTTGCAGAATCGCCATGGTCAGCGCATAGGCACCAAAGGCGAAGCCGACCAGGAACTTCGAGTTGGTGAACCGGAGCCCATAAAGGGTAAAAACCGGAAGGACCAGGAACAAGCCCAGCATGCGCAATCCCACCATGCTGGCAAGGGTGAATAGCACCTTCTTTTGCGTTGAGGTAAAGGTGAAGCGTTGACGAACAGTGGTTTTGGACATGCGTAAGGAAAGGGTAAAGGCTAAAGGGTAAAATTTAAAGGCTAAAGGTTAAAGGTTTGAAATCTAAGGGGGATGGCTTAAGTTGCAGGGATTAAAGGATACGATATGGCGGCAAAGCTTTTACCCTTCATCCTTTACCCTCTTTTGTTCACCCTTTAAACTTTACCCTTTACACCTTATTCACATTTCCACATATTCCGCGTGCACTTGTTTCGGCAGCAATCCCTTTTCGAACCCGCGGTCAAGCAGTGTTTGCACTGCCTGACGGCCGCGGTCGCCGTAGTCAAGCGTCCACTCATTCACGTACATCGCAACGAAACGGTCTGCCGTAAGAGTGTCGAGGCCGCGCCCGAACTGCAAGGCATAGTTCAGCGCCTCTTCACGATTGTCCAAGGCGTACTGGATGCTTTCCTTCAGGAGTTGAGCCGCCGCACGCACGGTACGGGGGTCAAGCGAACGCCGGATGAGGTTGCCACCCAGCGGCAGTGGCAGGCTGGTTTCCTGATGCCACCATTCACCCAAATCCACGATCTTCTTCAAGCCTGACTCGGCGAAGGTCAATTGGCCTTCATGGATCACCACACCAGCATCTGCCTCGCCCCGGCTCACGCAACCGAGAATATCATCAAAGGGTCTAAAAACCGGCTCGAACTCCCGTTCATAGAGCTGCATTACCAGGAACGCGGTGGTCATTTTCCCCGGGATGGCAATACGTTTGCCGCGCAAGCCATCCGTGCCGGGGGTGGAACGCGCAACCACAATCGGCCCGTAGCGCTCGCCGAAACTCGCCCCCGAGGGCAGCAGGATGTAATGATCCGCCAGGTAAGGGTAGGCGTGAAACGAAGCGGCCGTAATGTCGTAGACCCCCTGCATGGCCTTCTGATTCAGCGACTCGATATCCTCGAGAACATGCTTGAATTCCAGGTTATCACCCCGCAGCTTCCTGGTGGCGAGGGCGTAGAACATGAAGGCGTCGTCGGAATCAGGGCTGTGCGCCAGATTCAGGGACACCTTACGCGGCTTAGGTTCGTCAGTCTTTTGGGTACTCGAGGATGACATGCAAGCTCTCAGTGCAACGTCTTCAGTTCAGGTTAATGACGTATTCTATCACAGGTGCAATAAAAGGCACACATAGTGCCAGCATATTTAATGTGGATGTATGCGTTTATGTAATATTGCCGTTATAAATCTATGAATGTCTGACTATCGTCCGGGAAGACACGAACGGCCCTATTCATCCCTACCGGACCGGGCCGGCAGAAGATTCACTTCAAGGCTTCGCTGCGGGCCCGGCCGCATCCAAACGGGCGCGAATGGCGCGCTTCGCCCGCAAAGCCGCTGCCGCGACGTCCGCATCATTATCGTGTTCCAGCCGGTCGAGTTGTTGCAGGCTGCCCTGATCCCCACTATACATCAGTACCACGCACAGACGTTTTCGAATGCCGGAGTCCGGACTCTGCAAATAAGGATAAAGCTTGGTAAGGAAAGCCGGATTTCGGCAGAGTTCGGTAAGGTAGGAGCGGGCAACATCGCCGCGTATCTTGGAGCTCAGTTCGCTCACGATGTCGGTTACGGCTTCATCCTTGCCCAAGCTTGCCAGGGCGAATTCCATGGCGAGTTTGGGGCTGGCGTCTTTTTCTGCGCTGACAGCCTTTTCCAATTCACTCCGGCTTTGGGGATCCGCGGCCCGTGCCAACCCCTCGCCCGCCCCCTGTCGAACGCTCTTGTCATCGCTCCACAACGCTTTGGTGAATATCGGCACGGAAACCTTATCGCCCAGGAAAGCCAGTCCCTGCATGGCCGCGACCTGATCTTTCTGATCAGGGTCAGTCTGGAAGATCGCCTGCAACTTGGGCAGGGCTTCCTTTGCCCTCAGAATCCCCACGGCTACACTGGCATCACGTTTAACGTCCTTGTTGGGTGAGTCGAGCAGATCTACCAGCTTGGGACCTGAATCCAGATCCTTGATCTTGGTAAGGGAGTTGATTGCTTCGCGGGCCAGATCGGTATCGGAAGCGTGCGCGGCCTTCACCAGGTCCGGAACTGCCGGCTTCGCCACCAGGATTCCCAAACCCTTGGCAGCTTCACGCGAACCGTCGCTGGAGCGCGTGTCATTCATCGCGGCTATCAGCGTGGTAGTCACGGTGGGGTCCACGGCAATTCCCGGGTCAATTCTGGAATCATCCGGCTGGAAATGGTTGCTGGCACGTTGCCAATTCTTCTTCATAAACCCAGTCAAACCAGAGGACGGGATCACGCCGGAGTAATAGCCCACCAGGCACTGCACTGCGGTAACCCGCACGCCATCGTCCGTATCCTTGGTAGCCTGTTCGAGAGGCGGCAGAACGTCTGTCTTATGGAATTGGAGCAACGCCAGCACCACTTCACGCCGCACCTTGGAACTGGGATCGCTTAACGCTCCTGCCAGCGCAGGGATGGTGGTAACATCGCCTTCCTTACCAAGGCTCTGAGCTGCCTTGGCACGCACGCTGTCACTGTGCCCCTGCTTCAGCAGCATCACCGACGGATTGCTGCTTCCGGTCGAGGCAGCAGGGGGGGCAGCGGGCTTGTCACCTTGAGCGTAGATTACCGCAGCGCTCGAAACGCATAAGACTATTAACATCATCAATTTGACAGAGTGCTTCATTTTATCTCCGTGATCCTCACTGCCTACCCACCCTGCGGCATTCGCACAGAAGCCATGGCGGCATTAAGCATCGATATGGGGTCGCTCATGTGCCCAGGGGCGTTCGGCGTAATAATCCTGACATCCGAGCAGAATGCCATTCTATCTTACTTAGGATGCTGGTTTCACGATGGTGGTTATCGTGAGGGATGTCTTACCGTTGTCACCATTGGGCGCAATTGCGATACTGATCATGCCATTCGATCCCGCAAGCTGTATCGATGCCGAGCCGCCACTTTCCGTAAACACGGCTTTTGCCCCCAGTTTGTCTTTGTAGAACGCGGCGACCTTATCCACGGAATCGTCCGTCAAGAACTGTTGTATCTTCAAACCGCCCACGGAAAGTTCCCCTCCGCCCTGTTTGGCGGTGGCGCCAGGATAGATCGGGACTGCCGCGTCAACGACGGGGGCCGCCGCCTGGGTTGGAGCCGCACCAGGAGTTACCTGGATGTGCACTTCCCGGGTTCCCGTCGACGTGGGGAAGGTCGAGCGGACGCTGCTTTCAATCTGGTTCACCTTCTGCTTGGCGCGATAAACTATGTATACGCAACCCCCAGCGACCAAGAGGATAATAAAAATAAATATGGCCACCACGATCAGAACAATTTTCATAACCGGGCCGCCCGACGAGGGCGCTGGCGCAGCCGCAACCGGGGCGGCCGGCGCTGGACTTGGAGGCGCCGCGGCCGGAATATTCCCGGCGACGGCCGGTGTCGCGGGCACTGGAGCGGAAGGTCCACCTTGAGTTGCTCCACAACCGGTACAAAACATCATTCCCGCTGATAGGGGGGCGCCACATTTTGTGCAGAATTGAGCCATCGGATGTTCCTCCTCTTCACATCAGTCGACTAGGGAAGCCGCAACCGAATCCCGCGCCGCCCGACACGGGGCGCCAAATGGGATCGGACACGGAGAAATGACTTCCAGATAGTCGCGGAGCATAACACTTTTTAGGCTCAGAGTCGAGTCAGGGCGCGAGTTTGGGAAGGGGCAATTATTCCCGTGACAATCGCCCGCATTTGACTTGGGTCAAAATCCCAGTGAAGCCACGATGTGTAAGATAAATAAGCCACATATCCTCACAATGCCACAATGTCATTGAAATGAAAGAAGGAAGCCGCTTGGTTATGCAAGTATTGAATTATGAAACCCAGATGCTGGGAGCCGGCAATGCTGGGTGATGAGAAAATGAATCGGTCCGTAATATCCGCCTATCGCAATTCACCCGATCACCAAATGGTTAGATGGCCCGATGAACCGATGGTCGAAGTGTCCAATTTTCCGCTTACTTTTTCATGGAAAGGGCGTCTAACCTAATGGAGAGGTTTAAACCTTCGCGCAATGGATGGCACCTGCTTGGAGTTCGCCGGCAAAGCTACTCCGCGGTCAGCGGCAATGAACGAAGTTGAAGAGCTGTCGCTCATTCGCCGGGCTCAGGAGGGGGACCGTTCCGCCTTCGACGCACTTATCCGCCTGTACGACCAGGACGTACTGCGCCTGGCCCTGCAGGTCGTGGGCTCACCGGAAGAAGCGCGGGATTTGTATCAAGAAGCATTTTTGAAGGTTTACCGGTCGATCCGCCATTTCCGCTCGGAGGCGAAGTTCTCCACCTGGCTCTACCGCGTGGTGATGAATGTTTGTCTCGACCACCTGCGGCGGCAGCACGCTCGGAAGGAAGTGCAGGTACCGATGGTCGAAGAAGGCGAGCCGGAGTTCTTCCAAACCGTGCCCGACGACCGGCCCACACTTGACCCGGAGCGGACCACGCACTCCAAGGAAATTGGCCAGCGCATTCAGGTGGCTCTGGACCGGTTGAACCCCAGGGAACGCATGGTCTTTGAGTTGAAGCATTACCAGGGGCTGAAACTGCGGGCCATCGGAGAGATTTGCAACACCAGTGAGGAAACCGCAAAGAATTGCCTGTTCCGTGCCACGCAGAAGCTGCGGATGGAAT